>WLWD01006235.1_pt1:0-65000 | contig 213085 bp, 135 predicted proteins | sample 6712731 | NCBI WGS metagenome assembly WLWD01 (sample SAMN12718690, study PRJNA576275) | sponge metagenome | isolation source: marine sponge | host: Mycale hentscheli | place: New Zealand: South Island, Marlborough, Capsize Point | collected 2014-11-01 | reverse complement strand
TCGGAGTATATTGCTGATGAGTTCTCAGATTGATACACTTCAGAATTTACTACTAAGAGAGATGCTTTCTTCATGATAACTCTAAAAGTATCTCAGAGAGCAGGAGCAAGCCAACATAATTTAAAGATTCTTTGTCCATTACCAAAAACTTATACCAGTGATAGCAGCTACCAAAGCCAGTAGTTGTATAATTTGTGAAAGGGAGATCACTCAGTAGCCAAGTGTGAGGTGTTCAAGGAATTTAGTCTGGATGAGAAGAAAGCTAAAGTTACGCAATATAAACTTTGTTCACTTGCTTGTCTCTTCACAATCGTGTTGCCTGCACTAAAAAAATATTCTTGCTGCAACTGCAGACACAACCATCACTTTGCTTCATGAGTCTACTTCTGCAACAAGCCAACCAGCTTCTGCAACAAACCAATCAATATCTATAAATTACACTATTATTTTGTCTGATTCTCAGGCACTACTACAAACCAGTGAATTGTCAAGATACCTGGTGCCCCCATTAGAGCACATATTGTTGGTGGTGCTTCTCTATCATTAGTGACCAATGGACTGGTCACACAAGTGCATAAGTTAGCAGGCATCGCTGAGTGACATCACTAGCAGGGATACAAGGAGTGGAGTTTCAGTGCCCGACAACCAATTTGTTGCAGATACAACAACTGAAGGAGATCAGAAAGTTAATGTCAAGCCAGCAATAATGGATAAGATCATATCCCGTTTATCAACAACTGAAGTTAACATTTCAGATTTACCAAGCAAAATCCAACTTGAAATTCTCACTATTTTATAACTATTCAATAATGCTTTAGTGAAGTATACTCAACTATTAAATTATAACATCACTATACTACTATATTACTGCAATATTCACTACAAACACAACAATGAGAAAACATTCATGGATTTTTAAAATTGTACATGTCCTGAAAATTGCAGACTGAGAGGAACCTTGCTGAGCTACAAGCATACAATTAAATATTAAAACGCATAAAAATTATAGTAATGAGATTTTTTTAATGTGCTTTGCTCTTGGGCACAAGTTACTAATAGTATTATATACTTATATCAAATTACTGAACAGCAATTAGTATGGTTTATAATATACATGCAATTTAATATAAACACTTTATCAGAACAAAATGTTTTGAGTTAGTTATTAATTTAATAACAGTGTTAGTCGCATTAGAATCTTGCCTTAATATAAGATGGGTATATTGTTGTTGTTGTTTTTAACTTAGAAAAGCAGTAGCTTCTAATCACAAGTCAAGCTAATTTTCTTTATACAAAGCTGTCAAAGTGAATGTGCTGAAGTATCAAATTGTGTGGTAACAGTACAATGCACAAACTTAGAACAGTTGTATAGTATATTATGTTGCACGTAACTTTTGAAAATCTTCATATAAAAGGCTGTTTTCAAGATCAACATGCTCAAAATACATGAATTCTTCCTGAGCGACACAGGGAAGGCTTTCTTCAAGAATAACATACTCAAATACAAAGGAGATTCTTCCAGATCAACAGAGAAAGGGCTCTCTTATCTCATTTAATGGACCGACATATTTTTGTGATCATCAGGGTAAGTTAGAATGATAAATGTAGAGAATTTGCTCACTGGAAGTATAATTTATGGATAGTTTGACTGTTTCGAGCCCCATACGTGTCGTGGGCCCAAAATTGTATCTCAAACTTAAATGTCAGAATAATACCAGAGAAATGTTGGACAAGTATGGGAAACTAGACTTTCTACTGCTTTCTAATTACGTTTCACTTGAAGTGTACTTCTGGAATAAACAGTAACTGGATCTCCTGTTCGCAAACGAGCTCCTGCAGTTGTTCCTTCACATTCATACACGCCCACATTAATATCACTCACCCCATTAATGTACAGGTTATTTCTCTCCACAACAATGTTGCTAGGCAATGGACCCTCACTGAAATTCCACTTGGCAACTCCATTGGACAAACATTTTAAGTGCACATTTCGCCCTTTCACGGCAAGTATAGATCTTGGCCAAATCTTTGAATCATCTGATTATAAAATAAGTATTGCTATATTATCATAAACTAATAATAGTAAATTCAAATCCTATCAATACTATTAATTGTTGGAGGGCAGGAAGGGGCAAGTGTGGGAGGGAGGGTGAGAGAATGGGGTTGTGCTCTCCTTAATTGTAATCAATATATTATTCCAAATAATCAACAACTATTTTATCAAAAAATATTTGGATATAGTTACAAGAAAATCATTTGCCTCAACAGGAGTTATGAATGTAAAGGAAAACATAGTAAACCACTTATTGCACTAGGTCAGAGTGATATGGCAAAATTCCACTAACTGGGTATGTTCACTCTCCTATGGCTTGTGAAAATAAAACAGCCTATTCATGAGAAAACAAAATAGCCTATTTATGAAATATTTCTGCCATATCACACTCTGATTGAGAGTGAAACATCTAGCCATATCACTCTGACCTAGTATAATAAGTGGTTATTCTACCTTAGATAACTTCACTGCTACAATCTGGTAACTCACTGGTGTAAAGTTGGCTGTAGGGGTTCCCCAAAATCCCAGCTGATATTTTAGCAGCTGCTCTAACCTGGTTTGGTAGGCTACACCAGAGAAAGGTAGCTGTAAAAAACAGGAAACTTGTAAGCTAGAATGGTTGCTCTACAGCATGAAATAACACTATGAAATATCTTGAGTTATTTCACTGGTCACTACCTAAAAATAACATTATGAAGATATCTAGGGTATAATAAATTTGATTGATTGATTGATTGATTGATTGATTGATTGACTGATTGATTGACTGATTGACTGACTGAATTACAATGTAAAAGCATGAGATTACGACCATCTGTAACATGATATAATATTAGGATGTTGTTTGTTTTTAAAAGTTCAGTATACGACTACCTTGGAATGATGATAGGAGTGTGTGAAAGTGTGGAGGTTGTGGGTGGGTGAATGTGGGTGGGTGGGTGTGTGGGTGTGGGTATGTGTGGATGGGGGGTGGATGGGTGGTTGGGAGGAATATTGGTGGTCGTCACACAAGAAAGCAGAAATGAAATGGACGATTACAAATACTCAATACTATGTCACTATTATATAGTAATCATTTCTGGTTACACATTAATGACAGCTGCAAGTACACAATTCAACTGTCCCACTTTGGCAAAGTTTGTGTATAGCTTTGCATGTGACTCATTACAGAAATCATAACTATATCATATAACACACATGTACGATGTACAACTAATAAAGTGTGAATACTGAATTTGGTACAACTTTACCAAAAACTTTTACAACAGCCCTTGCAAAAAATGATTTTTTCTTCGTATTCTTAGCATTATTGACAATGCAAGTGTATGTTCCTGTGTCATACACTGTAATGTTATTAAACACAATACTGGTATGGTTTTTTGATATAGTAAGATGGTGATCTAAAGTTGGTTTATCAAATATCCAAATGGTTTTTTTGGAAATAGAATATCCGTCACAGTGAATTAATAGTCTCTGTCCAACATTGATCTCTACATAGTTTGGAGAAATATTTTCTTGAAGTACCTCTAAAAATAGAAATAATATTAAAGTTAAATTTAGAAAGAGCACTTTATATTTGGTTTTTCTTTACCAAGTCAAATCACACCTGTTAGACTTGCAAAAGGTTCAGCAGATTATATTTATATATATATATATATGTATATTATATATATGAGACATTATGACTCCGTTGAGTATTCTTCTGTGATGTTTTGTAGGAGTAAAATAGTTATTTTTTGAAACTTTCATTAAAAGAGCAAATACGATTTTGCCCCTAAAAGATAAAATACTCCAACGTGAACATTTAGAAATAAAAATATCACTGAAGAAGACCGGATAGAGCCAAAACATTTGAGAATTATATAGCTATATATGACTGCACTATTCATTATGTTAAAGTTTAAGATTTAGTATGAAGGACTAATCAAAAATGAAAAGTTATGACATTAATTCATTAACAACATTTGACAGCCAATAATTGGAATGAAACTTGTAATGTTTGGCAAGAATTGATGGAACTTCTCAGAACTATGTCATTTTGAAAACATAAATTCATCTCAAGTAGCTATATAAGGCATTATACACTATATTATATAAGACATTATACACTTGTCTTCTGGAGTTAGTTCACTCACTGTATGGTCAATTGGTAGGAAATGCAACATGAATTCCTACTTATAATAACTTCATAACTTTCAGAATTATCACATTCCTATTTTTGAAGAATGTTCTTACTTGCTCTATATATGAAGGCATGAGCTTGGAAGTGGCTTCCATTTGGGTAAGCCCCTTTGCAAATGAACTGACTGAAAAAAGTCTTACTGCCCTTTATTAAGAGAATGTCATCAGCCTTTAAATTGTGAGGTATATCGGTATAAGTGGCTTTATTATTCTTGTATGTGTTGTAGGACCATCTTGGAGTAATGGCACTGTGACATGTTAGATGACCAGTCCCACTGTATTCCAGTGCATACTCATAAGGATGTATTATACCGTACCTGGTATATTTGCCTACAATAATGTCAGATTATAATGATTAGGATCTTTCATAACATCTGTTGTTTTAGCTGCACTTATTAAGTAGCTTATACCTAAAAAAAAACATATTAATATTTAGAGCTCATTAAAAAAACAAAATACAATTATTGGAGCCAAACGTATTAACTTTTTTTTTTAGAACCCCCAGTGCAATGATGGTCATATGATTGTAATCAATATAAGATATTTTTCAACATGATAAATACTTATAACTTTTATCAATACACTTGCCGCTATACCTATAGCCCTAGTCATGTGACACAGGCAGCGGAAGCCGTTTAAAGTTTGGGAAGGCTCAACAATTAGCTATCAATTACAGAAAACTTGTTAATCACCAAACAGCATGTCTAGTGTCCACATACCATTACACACTATTATTTGATAGCAGCAACAGTTGCATGGTTCGTGTAGCCTGACACTTGTATTTACACAAGATGCTACTTTCATTGTATAATTGCTTGTTTAACTTTGATAGATCCTATTATATTACATCTTTCTCTGCCTGTAAGGACCTCCAAGAAACTAGATAGCTAATTACCTACCACCAAGTTTGACTGAAATACAAGTTTAAATATCTGTTTAGTCTCACGTGTGCCCTGAGAGCTTATGGAATACTTGATATAGAAAAATATATAATTAGGTAATTTATATTTTATAAGCCCATTGTCATAAATTTATATTGCATTATATGAATTAACTTTAGTACACTAGTTGTTTTGATTTTGTCACAAAGTCTCTGAGACTTCAAGCCTGTCTTTAGTCACTTGGCTAGGTATAGTTGGTAGTTCGGTAGCTAGCAGCTAGTGCTATATAGAGACTGATGAGTGGCTATCATAGGAATGAATCCAACATTTAATAGCAGTACCTTACCACATGTCTCTGCTGACCACTGCCTTCAGTTTTCTATGATGCAGTTGGTATAAATTCATGCATTGAGACAATAATCCTGGCTATTGGTGGCTAAAATTGTCAATGGTGATTGTGTACACTGCTATTTGGTGCATGTAGTGTATTTATAAATGCAATATATAACTTTCACTATCTAAAATTGGGGTAACTCTTCCCCCACCTGTCGAAGTTGCAGTGGCTGGGGACTGGAGCTTTCTGAGCCCCCACACCACCTTAGGTAAGGCGTATCCACACATGCACATCAAGAACATTCATGGCCCCACAGAATTGTCACTTTACTACTGCCATTTTAATGTGCATTATTAGTTGATAAATAAAAGGACAGCAATTTCGAACTTTATGAAGAGGAAAAGTGAAGGAGTGCACAATATTTAAAGCATCCAAATAGCCTCTCCATAAACATAATTATTACTTTGTTTAAAAAAAACGTTTTTAGTAGATAGTTCTGTGATGTGCTAAAAAAATGAAAAATGAGAGCATCCATGGCTGGCTACTACATTCACCAATTGCCTGTATATTTACGACATGTTACCACACAAGACACATGAAGACCTCTACCACTGCACAGCACAACAATAACGAACTATTTCGCTCCAGCACAGTGAAGTAGGTCATTATGACTTGTACATTAGCAGGGAAAAATTCAATGCGTAATCTTATTACATATCTCTGGTAACAATAAAACAAATAATCTCCAGTGATAACACTACTTGTACAGAATATTGGAAGGAGTCTATAACTACAGTTAATTAGAAAATGGACCACTATCTTCAACCAGCTCCTCTAGCTCTTTGTGTGCCTTCAAATGCAGTATCATGTGCCATTATTTAAAAGTTATACAAACTTGCCATTACTTATTAGCTTTGAATAGTATACATTAAAGTGTTTCCAGAGTATGTGACATAGTTAACATTATTACCTTTAACACTTAATTTAACCTCAGCAAAAAAAGTGGCTTGTTCTCCTGTTCTTAAAAAGGTCTCGTTACTTTTCCCTTCACATTCATATACTCCTGCATTGAATTTGCTGGCTTCAGTAATATATAATGTATTAGTAATAACGCCAACATTATTGGGTAAAGGTCCTCCACTAAAGCTCCAAGTAGTCAATCCATTAGACAGACATTTAAACTCCACATCCTGTCCTGGCTCTACCACTTTCGTGTTGGCTACAATTTTTGAATTATCTAATGGGAAAATTAGAATTTCTTAAATCCTAGCTAAATAGATTCCTATCCCCACAATCAAATATTTCAAGTGGTACAATTATGCTGAAAATAAACTATACAATAGCATCCAAAGAACATGAATGAAGTCATAACAGAATAACTACTGTATCTCTATGGAGATATCACTTCTTAATTGTATTATCTTTTAATCTTGACACATTGTAGAATATGGTTAACTTCATTAGCTTACAAAGATAGTGGTATGTGCAGATATGTTATTCACAACCTGATATACACAGCTTTAGAAGAGTGGCTGATAGAAATGTCTAACATTAATAACTGCAACTTTCAATCTTAAAACATCACTCAATGTAGTAGCTAGCTAGAAAATGTAATATATACTGTTGTAGTTTTACAACTGTAGCGTAGCGCTCTTAGTTCTTACTTGTTCAATGTTTTTAGCCCAGAAGTAAGACTGGTTATAATTGCACATACACAAACATAAATGTACAACATTCAGTGTGAATCAATGGACCATGACAAGTGTTAATTAGTGATGATATAATCGTGAATGGTTGACAAGGTTACTAATGGCATGTTGTGACAACGTCTAGGTGACTGTTTGATCATGCCACATCTCCCTCCTTTATGTCTGATGACCACATTTGAAGTACTGCCAGGTCTCTTTGTAATCTGGTCTGTATGTGCGAGTCCCAGAGCGTGATCTGGTGATGATAGGACTCTTAGGTCTCTGTGTAGTTGGAGGTGAATGATTATTGTTGAAGTCTTGTGGCTCCTCCCTTAACACTGAGTTTGCTTGGTCCTCTGACTGTGATGTGTGTTCTGGAACAGTGTTGAGAGGATGTAGATTGCGTTGTACCTGACCTGTTGGAGTTTCTATTACATATGATCTTGGTGTGTCTGCCAACTCTGCCACTCTCCCCTCCACAGGCTGATCTTCTGATGTGATCATAACCTGAGTAGTGATTGGTAAGGATGAGTGATCTTGAACTCTGTGCCTCTTGTTTCCACTTATTTCTGTCTGAAATGTTCATTTTTCTGTCTAAATTCCTGTAAGTAAGGTCATTTAGGAATTAGTAGCTGGTTTGATTGCGGAATAGTGGTCCTGATTTTCCTTCCCATGCAGAGTTCTGCTGGTGAAAGGCTGCACCAGGGTAAAGGTGTTGATCTGTAGCTAAGTAAAGCCAGATACGGATCCTCTGATTTGGACATCATTGTCTTAATGAAGCGTTCCACTTGCCCATTGCTCTGTGGAAATCTAGGACTACTTGTAGTATGCTGAAACTCATAAGAACTTGCAAACTTTGCAAATTCTTGCGATAACAATTGTGGGCCGTTGTCGCTCCTGAGTATTTCTGGAATACCATGATAACAGAATAGTGATTTGAGGTGCTGGATGGTAACTTTGGAAGTGGTAGACTTGAGTTCTCGTACCTCAGGATATCTGGAAGAGTAGTCCACTAGTAAGAGGTATTGCTTGTTGTTGAGCTCGAGCAAGTCAACTCCTGCCATTTGCCATGGATAGTCAGGTAATGGAGTAGATATCAATGGTTCTTTTGGCTGGTACTTGGTTTTTGGCAAGGACATGCACTGTTGAACTTTGTTGGCAATTTCTGTTTATTCCAGGCCACCACACTGCGGTTACAGCTCTGGCCTTGCAGCGCTCCATGCCTTGGTGTCCAGAATGGATCTTCTTCAGGTGCTTGAAAGTAGTGACTGAGGAATCACAATCCGTTGTCCATACATTAAGAGATTGTTCCCAACTGATAAGTAGCTGCGATCTATCCAGAATGGTGCCACTGCAGCAGGAATGGACTTCTTGTCTGGCCACCCTTCAGTAAGGTATTGCATTATTAGCTTGCATACTAGGTCACTTCCTTGAACTTTCCTGTATCCTCCAGCCTCTTATGTGTGGCTGGTATTGAATGCTTGGACACAGTGTTGATGAAGTTTTCCACTTCCTCCTCAAATTCATTATCGTTTTCTTGTCCTTTTCCCACAGGTGCTCTAGATAGGGTGTCCCCTGAGTTGAGGTCTTCTCCAGGCACGCTAACAACATTATAATTGAATCTAGCTAGTCTAAGACGAAATCTCAAACTCGAGGGGGGGGGGAGGCTGTCCAACTGTTTTGAGTTCAGGAGAGGTATTAGCGGTGGACTCATTTGTGATTTGCCAGCTTCTCACAAGCCCAAGTAGTGACTAGCGCTTCCTTTTCAATTTGTAGCTACGTTCTGTCTCAGACATAGATCTGGATAGACTACAGGCTTCCAGAACTCTAACTAACTCACGTTGAAACAAGACAGTTCAGAAGCCGTACGATGATGCATCTGCTGACAGCTTCAAATCTGCTTCTGGGTTATGATGAGCCAGTACTGTAGGTCTAGATAACTCTTCCTTTACCTATTGAAATGCTCTGTCTTCTGTTAGGTAAAGGGTCTGGCTACGCGAGACTATGCCCCATAGCCGGGCTTTCTTTGTGCTTATCGGTTCTCAAAGGGATTGAGTGAGGTCAGCAATGTTAGAAGAAAATTTGCTAATTAATTAACCATTCCTAAGAATCTTGGGACTTCTTATACTGATTTAGGAACATCCATACCCCTATAGATTTTGTCTTTTCAGAATCCGCTCGAACTCCATCGTCATCGATGATGTGCCCCAGGTAATTTATTTTTTTGTCTGATTGAACTCACATTTAGCTTTATTAAGGGTGACTTTGGTGTCTGCTAGTCTTTGCAGTTGGAATCATGCTCCTTGGCTCCTTACGAAGACTAAAATGAGGCAGGTCCATCCTGAAAGACCATCTAAGATAGTGTTCATTCTCCTCTGTAACACTTCTGGTGCGCTAGAGATTCCAAATGGTAATTTGTTGAAGTGAAATCGTCCGAATGAAGTGGCGTGATTCAGGTGCGAGTGGAATCTGCCCATTTACTGAACACCGTTGCTCCAGTCAATTGGGCTAGCACTACGTCCACCCTTGAAATGGGATCTATTTCTGAAGAACTGAGGTGTTTAAAGGCTTGAGATAGACGCAAATACGAACAGCGCCAGACTTCTGCACTGAGCACCAAGGTGTGGGAGTACTTACCTGTCATATGACTCCCAATGATTCCATTCTCTGAAGTTCTTCCTTTACTTACTTTCCGAGTGCAAACGGTATCTTCCTGGGCGTGAACAAGCAATAAGGTGTTGCGTCGACTTTCACTTGTACCTTGTACTCCTCTCCGGGACCTTTGAAAATATCCTGAAATTCCTTCGTTATGTTAGACTGCGTAATAGCCTCAGCATTGGCTAGAAGTTGAAGTCCCACGATGCTTGGAAGTCCTACAATGATTGGAAGTCCTCCTAGCAGATTGTTACGAAGGCTGCGGACGACATAAGTTCTGTCTGTGTGCTGCGATATTGTTCCTTTGAACTGGTCGTCGCCCAGAGTGACTGATTTGCCGACAGAAGAGAGCACTGGATGGTGGCTCCAATCTGACGTCGCCGATTAGCTGATTAGTGGCTCCGAAATTGCCGCAACTTCCGTGCGGGTGTCAAGTTTGAAGTCTATCACTAGTCCCTGTGTGTGTTGATTTTCTTCATCCAAGCTTTGCTTGACTGGTTTCTTCCGATAGCACCCAGGAATGCTTCCTGGTCGCAATCCTGTTCGTCTGTTTCTGAATCTTCATGCACTTCCAAAGTAGACAATGATTTACTTAAACAGCAACTGCCATATTGACCAATCTTATGGCAGCAATAACAAGTTACTCCTTCGGGATACTTGTCTGGAGAAGGATGCCAACCTTTGCCGCACTTTTTGCAGCGATTGTGGTGAACTGACCGCTCCTTTTTGTCTCCCCTGCTGTGGTGGTCTACCTTTCTGGAGTTTTGTCTGCTGACCGTACTGTGCCGCCTTATTGATTGCCCTTGTTTGACTTTCGCAACTAAAACTACACTCCTGCAGCTCGTGGTGTTGTTACTTGACTGCCTCTTTTTGCCGGACATGCGTCTTCGCTTTTTCTAGGGAAAGTGATACATCCATTTGTAGCTTGCGACAACGCTTTGTCACGGATTCCCCCACCTCGATCCAATCTCTTAGCATTTCCTCTTTCAGGGTTCCGCTTTTGCACGTTTCTATGAGCAGGCAGACAATGTACTGTTCCATGCTCTCTCCTTCCACTTGGTCCCTCCTGTTGAACTTAGCCCTCGAAGATGATGTTTCTCTGAATCTTGAAGTAAGCGTCGAACTTGTCCAGCACAATTTTGTAGTCTGCCTTTTCGTCTTCTTTGATATCCGTTGAAGCCAGGACGTCTTCATTATCCTCTCCCATGCAGTAGAGCAGTGTACATACTCATCTAGGACCGTCTTCTTTGTAAAGTCCTGTTGCGATGAGATATTGAATATATCTCCTCTTCCATTTCGGCCACTCATTCGGTCGTTGAAGTCGAAGTAGAACGACCGGAGTTTCCAATGAAGCTCTAGTTGACGCTCTAATTCATTGCTGCTATTTCTTTCCACATTTCGATCCAGCTGAATCCAACCGCTGGCATCATGTAACATATACTGTTGTAGTTTTACAACTGTAGCCTATAAGCCTCTTAGTTCTTACTTGTTCACTGTTTTTAGCCCAAAAGTAAGACTAGTTGGCGAGCGAGCGTAGCGAGCGAGACACTTACAGGGGTAATACAATCGAAAATCGGGGATGTTTGTTTATTATCGAGCGAGCGAAGCGAGCGAGATACTATTAGGGGTGGTTAATGCAAAATCGGGTATATGTTATATATATGTATGTATGTATGGATGGTACGTATGCTCTTTAAACGCGCGCGCGGGACTTTTTTCTCCTAAAAACACGGCTATTTAGGCTTGACTCCAGTTTATTCTGAAACTACAGCATTAAGCAAACCTTACTTGATACTTAAGCTCCAAAGTATGAGAAAATTCCTGCTAAAACGCTTGTTTTCAAGACACAAAAAGTTGATTCGACAGGTTACTATGGCATTGAAGACCCTTTTCCAGACTTAATTTCAAAACTTCGCCGTTTTATGGGGGGATACGGAGTGCCGGTTGTTGGTTGTCAAGAGCCGTTGGTAGTCAGAATGCCGTAGTATTAATGCTATGAAAGCTACTACTTCTCGAGGGAAGCTGAGATAAGTAAGCAATTCCATTATTTGTTAGCTAAGTATGCAAAATTAACTCTGGCCTTTCTTTTTTGTAGCTAAGAGCTAGCTAGTCAACAGTGACTGGTAAATTCAAATAGTCAGATTGGCTCAAATTTAGTACTACAAAAGTTACAACTGCTCAAGAAAATGAGGTAAAAAAGTAAATTTTGTATTTGTGTGCTAAAATTGATTGTCTTTTGTTTTTGTAGGTGAGAGCTTGTTGTCAAGAATTCAAGGTAATTCAGGTGGTCAAAGTAACTTCAATTTGATACTACAGAAGTTATCAATACTCAAGAATGATGTAAGTAGTTGTCCAGGCCTGCAAGTGACCTGGAGAAGCTACAGCCAGCCCCACCTTCTACTGCACTATTGTGGCTTAACCACATCACCTATTCATTCATTTCATCACCTCTCTAACTGAACTGAGCATGCTCTGTAATCTTCCCTTCCTCATGTTACCTTGTCTCTCTTACCAGTTTTGTTCTAATTCATTCCCACCAACTTCATCTTTGGTTTTGTAAGTTGTATCACCCCCTTTCTCATTATCAGTTGTGTCATAGTATTGCTTGGCCTTTGCCTAATTATCTTATTAACCTAAGTGTGCTGTGGTGTCAAGGGACATCGAGATAGTCTATTGGGTTATTGTTCTAGAAGCCTGGGAACTGCCTGTTGGATTTACGCCCCAACAGTCACCTCCGCTAGACAAGGCATTCCCAGCATTTGGTCGCGCCTGGTCGCGTACATTGGTCCTTCGAGCCGGATCGTCACAGTTACTTTACTAAGTCAGACGGTCCGGATCAGAGACTGCCTTACCTCTGCGCTTGTATACTTGGAACTTCCAGGCTAAACAGCTAGAGCTCCTCTTGGTGGGACTGCAGTGGCTTTCACCGGGTCATTTGGAGGGTCGTAAGGTTGCTCGTATCATCATATTCTCATTTATTATTATCATTATTATTTTATTTATTTATTTATTATTTTCTCATTACTCTTCGGGTCACTTGACCTTTTCTCATCATCTCTCACTGGCAAAAGTCATTTCACTTCTCACTTGGTGTTAATTTCATACTTGTTCTCACCCCTTTTCATAGGTATTCAACAAATTACGTCATGTCTGTGGACTACGATGTTTACTACTCTAGGATTGACGACCTTCGGCATCTGAAACAACGGAGGACAACTCGTCGCCGAGCGATAACTATTCTCGAACAATACGTGCAGAGCGCTTCTAAGACTCCTCGCTCTGAATTAAATCCTGATGAGCTATCGGGCAAGTTCGACAAGTTGAACGATTTAGTGAAAGATCATGCAGCCCTACAATCTCGAATTGAAGAATTGACTGAAGGGGATAAAGAGTGCTTCTGATGAAGATGTGTTGATAAAGCATGCCACTATCACGGATGAGTTTGCCAGTTTGCACAGCTGCTGCCAAGTATACTCCCAAGGTTGTCAGTTGCGTGAGGAGATGGATGATTTACTAGGTTGTGACTCCTTAAACACTGCTACTGGTCGAGCATCTTATGATGAGCTAAAGAAGAGGTATTCTGAATTTCTCAACTCATCACGCCCCTATCTTACTATCAAGGATCTACAGGATTTATCTACTTCTGTTAAAGCCCTTATGAAGAGGCTCACTGCCAAGGCTGCATCAGACATTATTGCCCGAGATCATACTTCTTCTGGGGAATCCACTGTCACTAAAGAAGCTACTGCACCCACCATCCAGCATAGCCGTCTCAAGCTTGAACTCCCCAAGTTTTCTGGAGATGTGCTTGATTGGAGGGATTTTTGGGCTATCTTCTCGGCACGGTTAGCTCGAGAAACTGATTTGACTGATCATGAAAAGATCAATTGTCTAGAGGAGGCTATGCATAGGTTCCAACCTGCTAGGAAAAAAATCAGTGGCACGCCACACCCACCAATTAATTTAAACCACACCCACTAATTAAGGCTATGAATATAAATGTAAAATGTGTCACCTGTAATAATAATATGATTATTAAGTTGATTACAGTGAAGCCTAGTCACAGCTATATACCCTTTATGCTTTTTACAATTCCTTTGAATAGCTGTGACCAGGAGGGATCAAAATGAGCAGGTCTAACTTTCTTGATTTTCTTAGCAGGGGGTGGAGTAGACTGTAGACTCAGCCATGAAGTTGAACACTCAAAAAGCAGGCAAGAAGAAAGAAGCTCAGAACTGCAAGCTATGTGCCAGACTTAGCTGCACATGGCATGCAGGCCTGATTGCATTGGGCATGTCAGTTGCTATCTGATGCATCATGCAAGCATGAATGTAAATGTTTTGAGCAAGTTACAGTATGCAGTACAGTAATTACAGTTGCCACCAATTTATAGCTACAACTACCCATACTGCCAGAGGCAACCAACTTGTTACATAATCAATTATCAGCAGACAATCTACTACATTTGGTGGGAAATTCCGTACAGTCAATAGGCCTGTGGGGAATTCGGTATGTGGCAGATGATAAGCCCAATTTCCTTGGCTGCCAACGTGACAGTTGGAACCTATGAATTTCCGTGGCAGACAATAGGCAGTCAGAACTTCCGTGCGTGGCAGATTGATAGAGTAAAATTCCGTGACCGCCACGGAGCTTTCGTGGCACTTGGAACCTATGCTATGAAAGATGACTCTGCCAAGACAACAGTGCGCCTGCATGGATCTGGTGGTTCATACTCTGAATGTGTGGCAGCTCTGGAAGCTAGATATGACAGAAACAAGCTTGTCTATAGACACCATGCCAAGAAACTTTTTTATTTGGAGGCTGTGTCGGAGAGTTACGATGGGCTGATCAAACTAAAGGAAGATCTCACTAGACATGTGGGTGGTCTCCGCGCCTGCAAAGGGGACACCTTTGAACAGTTAGTTGTGGCCGTTCTAGAGCCTCTTCTGCCTACACTCAGTGCCAGACTTTGGTCTGAGTTCACTACTTCCTCAACCCACCCACCATCTCTTTCTGAATTTGTAAAGTTCCTGGATCAGCGTCTGCAAGCTGTAGAGACTGTGATGGATTCCAAGCCACCTGTGTCTAAGAAATCTACTCCTCGTCCTTTTCATAAGGACCAGAATCGAGAGAAGCCTCGCGCTCTACACCTCAGAGACTCTGATAGCTGCCCATGTTGTGATGGACGGCATCTTCTCTACTTCTGTCAAGCTTTCAAGAATCTCTCTGTTGACAAAAGGAACACTGTTGTACGTAAAAATCGAATTTGCATAAATTGCCTGAGCCGTGGACACACTATGTCTGATTGTTCTAGCAAGCACAGTTGCAGAGAGTGTGGTAAGAGGCACCACAGCTTACTTCATAAATCTGGCCATAACTCGAATTCTCAACCCCCACCTCATGATTCTACAACTTCTGCTGGGACTACTCCTCCTACTGTCACTCAGCCTCCAGGCGATACCTCTAAATCAATGTATCAACAGCACTCAATGACCGATTCTGTCCAACCTCCTGCTTACATCCCTGCCACTGCTTTGGCTACAGTTCAAGCTGATGGATGTCAGCGCAAAGCCAGAGTCTTGATGGATTCAGGATCAGGCATTACCTTGATTACTTCGCGTCTGGCTAATTCCTTGAAAGTTAGGAAGAAGCCCACCATTCAGCACATCACTGGACTGAGTGGTATTAAGTGTTTCACATCCAAGCATGTAGTCACCTGTGTACTCAAGTCTGCTACACAATCAGGTGGTGAAGAAGTGAAGGTCGTTGCTCATGTTGTTGACAAGATCACCTCTGACTATGCGCTTCAAGATCTGAGCAATGTCAGATCACTACCATTCTTGAAAGGCAAGCCCCTTGCTGACCCCGAGTTTGGCAAGTCCGGTCATGTGGATATGCTCCTCAGTATGGCAGATTCCAATCGCTGCACATATGATCATTCAGAATCAACTCCGGACAGGTCATTCAGAGCTTGGTCTTCCATATTTGGCTGGGTCATTGGAGGCCAAACTGATAGTGCTGAATCTGTTCCATTGTGTATGAAGATAGTAGCAGCAGACTCCAGAGCTGATGAAATTCTCCAGAGGTTTTGGAAGCAAGAAGAGGTCCCCGGCGAAGATTCTACTCTGACTGCAAGTGATCAACGTGCCCTAGATCTATTTCAAGATACCACAAGACGTGACTGTCAAGGACGATATGTGGTAACACTACCTAGAAGAGAACCTCCTCTCACTCTGGGAGAATCTCGCCAGCAAGTACTTCGCAGATATAACCAAAATAAGACATCTCTACTAAAGAAAGGGAAATGGGAATCATTTCATGCTGGTTTGGATGAATACCGGATTATGAATCATGCGGAAATTGTTCCTACTTCAGAAGTCAAATCTCCGCCTGGAGAAGTTTTCTACCTGCCCACTCATGGGGTAGTAAAGGAAAGTAGTAGCACCACCAAGCTGCGAATAGTTTTTGATGGCTCTGCCAGGACATCCAATGGTCACTCACTAAACGATATTCTATTACCTGGGCCATCTCTATATCCTCTCCTCTCTAAGGTCATTACCCAATTCCGACTTCATGCTGTTGGTATGACATCTGACATTTCAAAAATGTTCAGAGAGATCAGCTTGGCTGAAGGTGACAAGGACTTGCACCGTTTTCTACATGAGGATTCTGATGGTCAACTTAGGGATTGGCGTATGAAACGAGTGACTTTTGGTATCACTTCTTCTCCCTTCCTAGCATCCAAGGTTTTGCTCCAAGTCGCTGCAGAGTATGCTGACCAGTTTCCACATGCATCAGAAGTAGTACGTAATTCATTTTATGTGGATGACTGCCTAACGGGTGCACCTACTGTTGAAGAAGCTTCTCAATTACGTGCTGACCTGAACAGTTTATTATCTCTGGGTTGCCTAACTCTTAGGAAATGGAGGTCTAACTCTACTGAGTTGCTAGCAAGCATTCCTGCAGAGCTTCGGGAGACTGATAATTCTGAACTTGATATCTCCCCATCTGATTGTCCAAAAACTCTGGGTCTCCATTGGAACTCAAAATCAGACACCCTGCATGTGTGTACTCCACCCTTGATTGAGTCGGATCCTCCTACAAAGAGAGAGGTTGCTTCAGCTGTAGGAAAGACATTTGATGTTATGGGCTGGTACGCTCCTTGTACTATACTCATTAAAATTCTACTTCAACAACTCTGGAAAACAAAACTTGGATGGGACGAGACCTTACCTCCATCCTTGCTGCCTACCTGGGAACGATGGAAGGAAGAACTTCCCATGCTCACCACTAACCCTATTCCTAGACGGTATACGGCCAAGAACTCTCCCCCAGTCAGTGTCCAATTACATGGGTTCTCAGATGCATCTCAAGCTGCCTTTGGAGGTGTTGTATATCTCCGTATTCTACATCAAGATGCAAGTGTGACTGTCAGTCTGGTTACTGCCAAGACAAGAGTTGCTCCTCTCCCAGGTAGCACTATTCCACGTCTGGAGCTGTGTGGTGCCTTGCTATTAGCTAAGCTTCTCTCTCAGACTGCCAAAGACCTTCATATTAACTCTATACAAATCTTTGCATGGTGTGACTCGACTGCTGTTCTGGGTTGGCTCAACATGAGCCCAACAAGGTTGAAGGTTTACGTGGCCAACCGAGTAATGGAATTAGTCGAGCTCATTCCTCTCGAACAATGGAGATATGTTGCCACTCAACTGAATCCAGCAGACATTGCATCAAGAGGTCTCTCCCCAAAGCAATTATTGGCTTCAACCTTGTGGTGGCAAGGACCTGAATGGCTTGCATTGTCTCCTGAACACTGGCCTAAGCGTCCTGACATTAACGGCTCCCGGGAGCTGCCAGAGTTACGATCCACTGTCTTACTCATCAAATCTCCTTTGCCTGAAATGGATCTTTGGAAGCGGTACTCTTCATTGCAGCCCTTGGTCATCACTACGGCTTGGTGTCATCGGTTCATTTTGAATTGTCATGGTACTCAAATAGTTAAAGAGATAAGACTGACTTCTTCTGAGCTTGAGACAGCTCGCTTGTTGCTTTTCAAACTGAGTCAACAACTGACATACCCTGATGAACTTTTACAACTTTCTCAAGGCAAACCAATTTCATCTCAGTCATCCATCATGTCATTGTCACCCCTCATAGGCTCTGATGGGTTGTTACGGGTTGGGGGTAGGTTAACTCATTCTCTCTTATCACGCTCTATCAAACACCCCATTATCATTCACAAATGTTCATTGTTATCCAAGTTGTTAGTGTGGCAGGTACACCTGGATTCTGGACATGCCGGAGTTGGAACTATGCTAGCTATTCTGTCCGAGAACTACCACATCATTGGTGTGAGGTCTCTGTTGCGACAAGTCAGCCGTACTTGCATTACCTGTCAGAAGACATATGCCCGTGCAGCTGGCCAACTCATGGGACAACTCCCTCTTGAACGTGTCACTCCAGCTCCTCCGTTTACTCATGTCGGGATTGATTTTGCTGGACCCTTTTACGTCAAGCGAGGTCATACTCGTAAGTATACCAAATTGAAGGTGTATGTATGTCTCTTCCTCTGTTTTTCTACCAAATCAACTCACTTAGAATTGGTTAGTGACCTCACCACTGATGCTTTCATTGCGGCCTTGACCCGTTTCGTCTCCAGAAGAGGCTCTCCCACCACTATTTGGACCGACAATGGAACAAATTTCGTTGGAGCTAGCCGTGAACTCAAGGACCTCTACAATCTACTGCAATCCAAACAGACCCAGGACAGTGTACACCACTTCGCTGCTTCCAGATCCATCACATGGAACTTCTCTCCTAGCCGTTCACCTCATTTTGGTGGGTTGTGGGAGGCTGGTGTAAAGCAGATGAAAATTCTATGTCGGAAAATCATTGGCACACACACTTTGACTTATGAAGAACTTCACACTGTTTTGGCTGAAGTTGAGGCTACCTTGAACAGCCGTCCTCTAATCCCTGAACATTCCACTTCCCCAGATGGCACTGAGCTTGTTACTGCTGGGCACTTCCTTATAGGCCGTCCTCTCCGAGCTCTCCCTTCGAAGGTTGACAGTCTCAGTAAAATATGTACTCTACGCAGATGGAACCTAGTAAAGCGTCTCTCAGCTGATCTGTGGCAGAAATGGCACACCACTTACCTGCAAACTATGCAGAAACGTCAGAAGTGGAGAACAAGACAACCAAACCTTCAACCTGGAGATGTTGTGCTCTTGAAAGAATCTGAGACTTTCAAAAGATCTTGGCCCCTAGCCCGCGTCGTGGAGGTTTATCCTGGAGCAGATGGTCTAGTTCGTGTTGTCACTATTCAATGTGAAGGACGTCTTCTCAAGAGAGCAGTCAAGCAGCTGGTGCCCTTGATAAGAGAAGAAAGGAGCCTAGTTTCTCTTCCCCGGGAGTGTGTCCAGGCCTGCAAGTGACCTGGAGAAGCTACAGCCAGCCCCACCTTCTACTGCACTATTGTGGCTTAACCACATCACCTATTCATTTATTTCATCACCTCTCTAACTGAACTGAGCATGCTCTGTAATCTACCCTTCCTCATGTTACCCCTTGTCTCTCTTACCAGTTTTGTTCTAATTCATTCCCACCAACTTCATCTTTGGTTTTGTAAGTTGTATCACCCCCTTTTCATTTGCTTGGCCTTTGCCTAATTATCTTATTAACCTAAGTGTGCTGTGGTGTCAAGGGGCATCGAGATTGTCTATTGGGTTATTGTTCTAGAAGCCTGGGAGCTGCCTGTTGGATTTACGCCCCAACAGTCACCACCGCTAGACAAGGCATTCCCAGCATTTGGTCGCGCCTGGTCGCGTACAACAATAATACCACTGCAATGAAACTTACATTATTTCATCCGTCTCTGTGGTATAGAAAACAATCATCAGCACACTTATTCTCAATATCATAGCTGAGACAAAAAGAAAACAATAAACAAGAAAAGAATAAGTGGATACAATGATTTGTAAACAAATTAAGCAACAAGTGTGATTGCATGAAGAAATACTACTTTTTTCCTCAGAGGCAGTCTAACATGAATATCCCTCCCTATTCCTGCCAAAAAAAAAGTTATTTGTCATAACTTTTTAATAATGAAGTCTGTGACATGTATTTGTACTCAAATTATCTGAAGGAGAACACAAGTTGTAAAAATTATATGCTACGTGAAGTAAGTCCAGTTTATGCAAAGTTAATAAATAATAAATATAGGCAGGTGAAAACTAACATCAAGGACAATACCTTTCTTATCTTGTAATAGTAATCCCCACAGCCAGCACTTCACCAGCCAGCAAAAAAAACCAAAAAAAAAACCGCCTTTCAGTCAGTCTCTTTACTAACTTTACCGACTTGAGCTTGACTACCCTTTACCAACTAAGGTAAGGTAGAGGGCAAATGTACGTACTATAATAATCAAGCCGAAGGAAAGAACAATTAATGGGTAGAGTCTAGTCTTGTGTAGGAATTTCTACTAGGCAACATGTCTAAAGTATGGCCAAGTGAAGCTGACGTAGATTTTACTTGGCACATTTAAAACAAAATGTGCGCAAGCACTGGTAACGAATGTGAATTGATCCAGAACTCCTGCTAAACTTAGTATATGAACTGACAATTTGTTGCCATTCCATGAACTCATGCATTGAGTTTAATAATTTAGTAAGTAAATAAAGTGCCGATAACTTTGTAGGTTCTTCTTCTCGCCTGAGCTTAACCGATTCCCTCACTGGTAGAGTCACTGCCACCTGAGCTCTTGCAAGCAAATGGTAGAAGCATAGAACTGAAAAAATCTCAATATACTTAACTCTTACAGATATAAGTGTTAAATGATAAAATAGAGTAGTTTGTGTGAAGTACCAATTATCTAAGTATATGTGTGTTTGTTTTGTTCTATTCTTCTTCCTTCCTGTCACAACCTTCTTTCTCTTCCGTATGTGTTACGGGACATCTCCCACAAACTTCAGTTGACTTCAGCTTTTTTTAATCTAACACAAGAAATATGGGTATTCAATGACATGTTCACATCTAAATTAATAGTCTGTAAATAATACAATTCAATTAAAAATCAGTTAAAAAATTAACAAATATTGACCAACACAGTAGTAAGACTTGACAATTATGAAGATGAGTGTTGACTGTTAACTAATCCACAAGTTGTTAACTTTAAGACTAGCAGCTGTAATAATAGTTGTCATGAAGTTAACAATGCAATTGTCAAACACATCTGCTAACTTCATGATAACTCAGAATTGACAACTTGATAACTGTACCTGCAAACTCTATCTGTTGACCCTGTGCCAATTAATTATCAACACTTCTGAAGATATACTTTTATATTAATGTACTGTACACATATTCTTCACTAAATCAACTGTTAGCAATTATGAAAGAAATTGGAATTACTTTGATTCTAAGGATCCGGTCACCCATAGCTACCATCTAATGATAATTGTCATCCTATGCTAAATATAACTCTGTTCTACTCATTCTTGTTGTTGTTGTTAAATTTGTTGTTATAATCCAATTTTTGCTACTCACATGGAATCTGAATGTTTCAAGGGTCCCAATTCATAACCACTTGTGGAGTTGTAGCTATACACAGTAATTCTTGGTTTCCAGACACCCTTGCTCAAAAGATTCTCAATAATTATGTGAAGTTTTCTGGTAGACCACACCCACAGTAAATATGTGATAATTGCAAGATTGGACTGTAGTCATAAGTTCTTGATGATTTTAATGCAGAAATTCAATTTAATTTTAAAAAAAATACAATATTGGAATAAAACATTCAGTGTACATAGCTATAAAAAGTATCAGCGTTATTAGGAGTAATAAGTATTTGAAGTGAACGTCTTAATTGTTGTGTTGAATTCTTCCACACTCAATTCAGTTCACCATTCTATTACACAAAGAATACCAATTAAAATAATAATACACAATAGTAACAATACACTTACTGGAGCTGTTGTTGCATTTTATCTGCTATTTCCTTACAATAGTCAACTTTAGATAATATAGTAACAAACTCCTCAAGAGCCTTAGGTCTAGATGATAAAACTGAACGAATGCTACTCAGAAGGTTCCTTGTCTTCTCTACACCAATCCAATTCTGACGTTTAAGGAGCTGGTCATACATGTCAGGAGATATGAGTCCAATACTGCAGCAGTGATCAGCTACTGTCATGACACAAGGCTCCACTATGTCGACCAATTCAGGAAGCACATTCAGAAATATACTCAAGTTATTACCACCTATAATAATAAAATATTTGTAATCATACCAAATAACAACAATAACTTGGCTTACTTTCAGAGACCTCTACTACAGGATCTTTCTTCTCGTATTTCTAAAACCAAATAATATCATTGTTAGTTATTGCAAGTTAGAATAAGTAGTCTATTTCTGCATACCTGTCCATACCAAATGAGGTGTCTATTGGTGAGTACAACTGCTTGTGGATTGTCTGGATTGAAGAGACATGTCATAACCTCTGGAACTTGACCTGCCTTATCGACCACTCCAATATGATTTTCTCCTTCATGTGAACAACAGTCAAAGCCAAACTGGTAGTCCATGTCAATGTTGCAGTTCATTCTGGAACTAGCCTCCTTTATAGTGTCCTCTATTTCTTGTTTTAGAGAAGCACATTCATGGTGAATGGAGTCTTGGAATGTAGGATCACACGAAACTACAACTTCAAAATATTTACATCGAGATATAAATGTTACACGAACTTTTCTTGTTCCATACAAAAACTGCACCATGTTTTTCTTGACACCTTCTCTAATGAAAATGAAGGACTTGTTATATGAAACAAGCCATTGCAGCTGGAAAGAGTCCCATAGGAGTAAACCCACAACTGAAGTATATCAAGAGAGGTTCCATAAAACATGATCTATAGGATTCTTTGTGGAATAAGTCAAGTTCCTTTGCACTAGTGTTTTCTAACACGCAAGGCATGATGTATTCTTTCTTTTCTTCCAAGATTGGATCAGTATTAGAAGATTCGATTGGCATAACCGCAGCTATGATATGAAGATGATCAAGCAAAGCTACAAGTTGATGTGGTGGAATCAAATCTCCTAAAATGTCAGCTGTAGCTGCTTTCAAATCTTTCATGGTGAACCGACCTGTATTCCTGAATCTCTCAGCTGTAGCCTGACATGTACTATCAAAGCTCATGGCTTTAAGAATGACACCAGTGATACTGTCATACACTACCTGGATGTCTATGATCACCAGGTCTTCCAAACCAGGCACCCTGGGGAAGTACATCAGAACACCGGCATGGTGGTGAAGAAACCACAGAGCTGTTTTGGTCTCATAAGGAGTCATATGTAAGGCATTAGACAAGGCCAAGCAGGTCTCCAGGCTAGCTGTCCTCACCTCTCTCATGCGAAGACACAAGCTGAACAGAAGCCACACAGCTGGAATTTTCAGCTTTTTAAAATGTTTCTCCATGGCATTTCCTAGTAGCTGATGCAAATGATCGATTTCTTCTCGTCCGCCTCCCATGTTGTCTAAAGAAACAACAAGCCTGTCTTCTGAGCAAAACTGGACTATGTCATCATTTTTAAAGTGAGTGTCTTTAATCACTTTTTGAAGCTGTGAGTTGACTGTAGTGATGTCTTCTTCAGAAACCTTATCTTTGTGAGTACCCACTATATACACGACTGACTTTGAAGACTCCACTATCTCACCAATGGCTGAGTCGTCTGTTCTAGGTGTTTCACCAATGATGGATGAGTTGTCAGTTTCTGGTAGAGGTTGAAGATGGGTGGAGGAACTGAAGCAAGATATACTGGTAAGAGTACGCAAAATCATTTCTTGCAGAGTGAACTCTGATTTCTCTGGTGCAGTTGTCTCTCCTGTAGCTCTTTGATAATAAACTTGATACTCCTCATTTAACTTGAACTTGTAGCTAAAGAGCAGCAAGTAGAGGCCAGGTCCTATGGTGAGTGCTGGCAGTATGTCCATCAGCTCAGGCTGACCTCCAGTGTCCTCCATTCTCAAGAAAGCTTTGAAAGAATGATCTACTATTTCTGCAAACTGAGGCTGTTTGGACACTTTCTCAAGAATTGCAGCTATTTCTGTATAATCATGTGATGCATGTGATGTTACCACTTCATCAGCTACTGGGACTTGCTTTGGTGGGACAGGAGAAGATTCCAATTGTGTGGATTTCTTACCTTGGGTAAAATATTTCAATCGTGCAACCATTATCTGCAGTAATGTAGGTTGTGCTGGTTTTTCCACAGGTCGAGACTGCTCTGTACTGCTAGCCTGACTGACCTCTGCCGTGGTTGCACTACCTCCAAGGGATTCAGCTGTAGCCTCAAAAGTGGATTCAGTCTCCAAACTATTTTTAAGACTGTGAAAGAGTATAGATGCTTCCTCAATGAGATCCTGAACAATAGTCCAGTATGCCTTTCTTTCTTCTGTAGTTGGATCAGACGTGCTTTGGACTAACATATTGGAACAACACTCCACAGTGCCTGTGCTGCCATGAATCTTCTTCTCTTCTTCTGCAGACAGCAGATCTATGATCTCTTTCATAAGGCGACGGCGAGTTGTACTCTTGCCTTGCCGTGGAGGACCCAGGAACATAAACTTTATAGACAGAAGCTCCAGCACATCCTTGGAAACAATGAAGTGTCTGTATGCTTGATCAAATTTGAAAACTCCTACACATAAAATATATGACATATGATATGCAAATAATACTATAATATTATACTACATACTGAACTGAAACAGCTACACCTGCCTGGGTTTTGCTATTATTAGGAAGTTAACATTAAAGTAATAAAAAACTTCCTTGTATCTAATAAAAGAAATTGCTAAATCTCAACATAAAATGTTTTCCTGATCTACTCAAGCCAAGTTTAGCTACTGTTACATTCCCATTTTAATCCATGTCCTCATCTCCAACTCCATGTTCCAGTTTCTAACTACTTGTTCCAGTTTATAAAAGGCCCTAAGTCTATGTTCCAGTCTGTCTTAATCTCTAGCTCAATGGCCCAGTTTCTACCATTATGTCTATCTCTAACCTATATCACAGTCTTTCTATATTTTAGAACGTTGCAAGTCACATGCAGCAATTTCATGAATTTATTCAAGTAGATTCATGCTTTGCAGCACTTAGAAATTTAATAAATATGATGGATATTGCTATACGCTTACTGAGGTGTTAGTTGTTGCTACGTTGTACAACAGTTAGATTTGAATTGGCAACGTTAAAAAATCTTTGGCCTGGAGTAACGTCCTCGTTATGCCTGCACACCACAGCTCAAAGCCTCATATTCCTAAAATCAGCAGATTCACAATATCCTAATCTAACTATTATATTATAGTTTCTAACTTCGTGTACCAACAACCTAACTCGTGTCCCAGTCTCAGGGCCATAGGAAGCAATATTGAACCTAAACGGCTATTCCCCGCCTACTAAGTAAGAGACAGTTCCTTTAATTAATACATTTAACTGAGTTGCCTAAAGTTAAGTATTGTGATGTGTTATGATAATCAGCTGTATGTGTTATAATAATGAACAGCCAAGGCCGTTTAGGCCGTTTTATTTTCTACAGCCCTGAGTTTCTCTCTATCATGTTGCGGTGTCTAAACCCTTGTCTCAGTTTCTAACTCAATATACCAGTCTCTAACTCCATGTCCCAAGTCTCTAACTCATGTCCCAGTCTCTAACTCATGTCCCAGTCTCTAACTCATGTCCCAGTCTCTAACTCATGTCCCAGTCTCTAACTCCATGTCCCAGTCTCTAACTCCATGTCCCAGTCTCTAACTCCACGTCCCCAGTCTCTAACTCCATGTCCCAGTCTCTAACTCCATGTCCCAGTCTCTAACTCCATGTCCCAGTCTCTAACTCCATGTCCCCAGTCTCTAACTCATGTCCCAGTCTCTAACTCCATGTCCCAGTCTCTAACTCAATGTCCCAGTCTCTAACTCATGTCCCAGTCTCTAACTCCATGTCCCAGTCTCTAACTCCACGTTCCCAGTCTCTAACTCCATGTCCCAGTCTCTAATTCCATGTCCCAGTCTCTAACTCCAAGTCCCAGTCCTCAGTCCAACTCCTTCCCCATTCTAACCACGTCCCAGTCTCTAACTCCTGTCTTCCCATCTACTCCATGTCCCAGTCTCTAACTCATGTCCCAGTCTCTAACTCCATGTCCCAGTCTATAACTCATGTCCCAGTCACTAACTCCATGTCCCCAGTCTCTAACTCATGTCCCAGTCTCTAACTCCATGTCCCAGTCTCTTACTCCATGTCCCAGTCTCTAACTCCATGTCCCAGTCTCTAACTCCATGTCCCAGTCTCTAACTCCATGTCCCAGTCTCTAACTCATGTCCCAGTCTCTAACTCCATGTCCCAGTCTCTAACTCATGTCCCATTCTCTAACTCCATGTCCCAGTCTCTAACTCCAAGTCCCAGTCTCTAACTCATGTCCCAGTCTCTAACTCCATGTCCCATTCTCTAACTAATGTCCCAGTCTCTAACTCCATGTCGCAGTCTCTAACTCCATGTCCCAGTCTCTAACTCCATGTCCCAGTCTCTAACTCCTTGTCCCAGTCTCTAACTCAATGTCCCAGTCTCTAACCCATGTCCCAGTCTCTAACTCCATGTCCCCAGTCTCTAACTCCATGTCCCAGTCTCTAACTCCATGTCCCAGTCTCTAACTCCATGTCCCAGTCTCTAACTCCATGTCCCAGTCTCTAACTCAATGTCCCAGTCTCTAACTCAATGTCCCAGTCTCTAACTCCATGTCCCAGTCTCTAACTCCTTGTCCCAGTCTCTAACTCAATGTCCCAGTCTCTAACTCATGTCCCAGTCTCTAACTCCATGTCCCCAGTCTCTAACTCCATGTCCCAGTCTCTAACTCCATGTCCCAGTCTCTAACTCCATGTCCCAGTCTTTAACTTCATTGTCAAGTTTCTAACTTTATTATGCCTTCATCTTTCAATATTAATTACCTCTCATAAATGCGTCAATTTGCTGACTCAGCTCTGCCTGTCCAATATCTTGTAAGACGTCTAGTAGTTGTTGCCATGTTGGATGATGTAGTCTATGCCATGTGGCAATAACATGATTTACATAATACACAGGATCTCTCTGTGGGCCAAGGTCTGGTAGTTCTACACCAGTAGATTGCGCTAGTTGAGAGAGACTGTTGGCCAGAATAGACACAATCCGAATGCCCATCAATGCCTCTAGTCTGGACAGGACATTGGATGGGAACTGGTTGTCTGGCGAATAGGGAATCACTACATAACAATAACAATATTTTACTTAAACACAAAAATATTACTAGATGGTGAGAGAGCTAGTCAAGTCTTTTCCACATAAAGGAAGAGAATTCATATCATTTTAAGAGCATGTGAAAGTTCTCTCTGTAATCTATAACATGCTGAAGAAAAACAGTATCACTGCAGTTTCTAAAGTGCGACTACTATTTGACAACACTAACCTGATGAAGTTATTAAATACACTCCCTCGGAATCAGCAATCACTAACTGTCCAGAAGACAATACTGCAGCTGATGTAATCACAGCAATGTGATGTGGTACATCTCCCTCACAAGCTGTCTCAATCCAAGACCGTGCTGTGCTCAAATAACTTCTCACTGAAGAAAATTTATCTATACTAATAAAATTTGATAAAAAGGAGGCAATAGCAAATGTTTCAATGGGTGTGGTCATCTCCCTCCATACTGTTCCTGTAGTTGTCCTGTTATCACTAGCAGATGCTGTGAGAGATTCTAAACTACATACAAACAGAATCTTCTCCTTGTCATACCCTCCAGTGAAGTAGAAGTTGCCTTCATGGAATGTTGATCGCATATTCCGGCATGGAGTAGGTAGTGAGTATGCAGTCATCCAGTGGTCACCAAGTAACACCTCCACAACATCCAAGTACTCGTTATGTGAGTCATACCCACCAGCCACTACCAGGACTTCTGGTGATCCTCCACTAACTGATGATGTCATGCTGCGACAAGTAGGCATGGCAGGGAGAGATGTCTTCCAGTCTAGACCAGTAGTACTAGTCAATAGTTGGTTGGTACGCATACGATCTTTTATTCCACCAACCAATACAAACTTAGACTGGTAGGTAGTTAGGGAAGAACAGTCATATAGTGTAGTAGTCGTAATCCATGAGTGCAGGTCATCAGTAGAGGAAATATGAAGTTGGTTACCACAGTCAAGTATAACTATTGTACCACGTAGTACTGCACAATATTTAGGCCAGACATGCTCATTCCATGCATGGCAGTGTTCCCTGCGAAGTGAGGCTAGAGGGTGAAGAAGATCAACCTAAATACATTAAAAACAATATAATTGATGACAAACACCAAATCACACAACATTAATAGTTCCCTTGTATGATAAAATAACCAAATTTTTTATTTATACCAGATAAAAAAGAAGCCATGCAACTAACTATAGTGGTGTGCTTGAGCACAAATGGAGCGAGCCTTAAACTACACTATTGTTAAACGATTGATTTTAACAGCAAACATTCAAACTACTAAAAGAAAGTCAAGTTGTTAAATTACGCATGTGCGGTAAAGGGGTTTCAATGCCATAGTAACCGCTACCCTCAACTGTTTGAATTGAAAAAGAAGCAACAAAATCAAGTCATGTTATTTAAATTTTTCTTTGTGATATTCTTAATAGTAGTTGTAACGCACAATACTTTCACACAACTGAACATACCTACGCAAGACTTACCTTCGTGGTTCGGACAATGAATTTTCAAGTAAATGCTGTTGTGTAGGGCTTAAAACTGTGACAAATACCGTATTAACTTACCACCGCCACTAACTAGAATAGAAATGGAGCTCCCATAAGTTTTTGAGTTTTAACTGCACCCGCAAAACAATTCAAAGCGGTAAACAATTCAATTTCTAAGGTGATACGGGTAATGATCGCTAAACCGGAGGATTCTGTTTAGTGAAGTTTGGGATGGGGTCGAACACAGAGCGAACACAAAAATATGCGAGTACAAAATGACATACGTACGTCCAAACATATATATAAATAAACAAACATCCCCAATTTTCAATTGTGTTACCCCAGTAAGTGTCTCGCTCGCTCCGCTCGCTCACCAATTATATATGAGTAAATAATGCAACAAGCTATATACAACTTCATATCAACTAACATAGGTGTATGCAATTAATTAGAACAACAACAAATACACTCTAATTCAATAATGTAAAACAACACATAAATCCAATTCTTTACCATGAGTGTCTAAACTAGCACACACATAGTAACTCTTATGGCATTCAAACACAAAAATATAGATACAATGTTAAATGTATAAATACAATAATACTAACAGAAGACACACATGATATACAAACACATTTGAAAATGTGCACATGCTACAATTATGTACAGTAGAATCTCGTCTGACAAGATCGCAACCCAATGAATGGAAGGATTGTGGGTACACCATGCAGACTCATTGCTGAGCCTCAAAGGACCAATTTTTTTATAACTGGGTGGGAAAAAAACCTAACATAGATGGTGGCTTCCTGAGAGAAACCTCGAGTCACAGTCGCTCCCATGCCTGCAATGTGGGTTGGCACAATGTCACTAGCAAAACGTTTCATATAGAGCCAAATGCCACCACAAGAAGAGCAAACTATGGAGAAACTACCACACTGCTAGGACTAGAGGACTGCTGACAACTATTGAAAAGTTCATTTCAATGTACACGGACGTAAATTACAATTATATGAGTGTGTGGTTGATATGGGGAAAATAAAGGATAATGACTACTGTCACATGTCCAGTGGTCACTCTGTACCAGCTGTATAAATCAATAATCCTTTTGGTCTGGGGATGCCCAAACATGGTCAGTGGTCGTAGGAGCAAAAGTAAAAGGAGGGGGAGGTGGGAGGGGGGGGGGGGGGAATTGATACGGCATCGCTGGCAACATGCGTCTGTGGTAAGGATCCTTGAGCATAAATATACACACTCCGCGGTCTACACGTAGTTCAATTGCGGCATATATACATGCTCGCCGCGGTGACAGAGTTAAACCCTGTATTGCACAAATGAAAGCAAAAACTGCTAGTGGGTGTACAAATCCTGACTCAATGGAAGGTATTAGTTCTCCCACAACGTCTATAATGATTTCTGAGAGTAGCTATCTTTAGATCTTTCCTCATAGGACACTCCTCAAAAGTTGGCTTAGTAATTACAAGTCACAGCTACAATAATAAAACACTGAAAGATTCCAGTCTCTTCACAAGGTACAATAACTGCAAGTGAAAAATGTGAATTCTCTCTTAAATGAATATATACACATACATCTTGTGTGGTACACACCACACTCCCACCTTGTGCAACGTAAAAAATACTTATACTAAAGTTAGATAAGTTTTGGGGTCTACGGCATGATAGCACACTTTTACTATACGTAGCTTGATCATGTGATTAAAAATTTTGTTATTAAATGTATTCTCCCTCTTTTACAGGCTGTTTTGTTTTTGTTATTTTTATTGTTATTGTAAGTCGTTGCTTTTTGGCAGTCGCTGGGGCCTGAACTCAGAACAAGCACCAGGAATCTAATCACTGAGCACAACAACCACTGGGCAACCACATTTCCCACTTGTATATACTAATTAGCTATTTACTGCTACACTACAGTCTTACTCCAAACAGACCAGCGGAAAAATTACTTTTATCCGTGGATATATTTTTTTTTACTCTGCTAGTTTATCATTCCACAACTTCTTGCTCAGCATTCTGACTTTCATAGCATAGCAGTAGTTACAACAATACAAATACAGAATTAGAAAATTTGGTTTCTCGTTAGTAGCTGTAACTCAGTGGTTAGAGTATGTGTGCAGGTCCATAGTAAGCAAATTTGTACAGTCTGGCCAGGAAGTGGTGTGGTTTAATTAAATGATGTTTAATATTGTTAGAAATGGAATGTTATCATATTACAGACTACTCCCAACAGACCAACTAAAATTATTTTTTTCTTTACTAAATTCTTTACTCCACTTAAGTCGTAAGTCTTGTGTTCAATTCCCCATGACGGCTAAACACTTTAAATTCTATATGGTAAAAAGCCCGGAAAAGAAAGATAAAAGCCACTGGTAGTCAGATTAATACTAAGGAAGCTGGGATAAGTAGTATATAACTCAACATTCCTTGGCTAAAATTACTAAATAACCTTTTGTAGCTGAGAGCTTGTTCAAGAATTACTGGTAATTGAGGTAGTCAGAATGGCTTAAGTTTTATACTACAGAAGTTACCATTACTCACGTAAGAGAGTAATTTTGTATTTGTTTGCTAAAATTAATGGTCAACTGCTATTATACTGTTTAGCACTATGTTAAACTATAAATTATGTAGTAACAATACTGTAGTTTTGTTACCTAACTAGGCAGGCTCGCTCGATATTGTTGTGCTCAAACACTAGTCTCGCGAGCCAGACACTTTACCGACCGAGCGGTGAAGGTAAGGGTCTGGTCACCATCCATACAACATTTCGTTGTACTGGAATGTAATAAATATATTTGTTTACTTCCTGTTAGGGTGCCGTGGTTAACTTTGGATTTTGCAGAAGTTTGTGATAAACCAGCAATGCGGTCACCAAAAAGTAGAGACAGTAAGAAAAAGGCATGCTAACCCTAAGAAAAGGGTATGCTAACCCTAAGAAAAGTCCTGAAGGCTATAATATAGAGTAAAGAAGCCTCTCTAAGACTGTTAGAAGTGAGACAAATAATCCTTTTCCTTTATGAAATTATTCTTTGATCAATTTATTTGTAGCTTAGCTAGCCCAGCTGCAGCATTTTGTATTCATTTCATTTCATCATCACCATAATGTCCCAAAACTTAATTTCACTGATCAGCAGATCACCTTATTTCTCTAAACTTTCACTGATAGAGGTGGGGAGCTTGGCACCACACTAAGGAAGAGAAATTGTTCTCAACCTGATGTAAACAAACCGCACCCCATATGCTATACACGCTAAAGTATTGTTCATACCCGTAGCTAGGGGGGTTTGGGGGGTTTGGTCAAACCCCCCTTTTGAGTGACCGGAAGTAAATTATTTAGCCACACCTCACATTTAATTTATGGAATGCCGACGTCTGGTCGATTGTGTCTAAATCGCAATGGAATTTTCTGCTATTTAGCTATAATATATCCCCGGATATACTTCATACTCTATATGTGGATGGCCTAGTCTGATTCCAAGCTTTCAGGTAAGCATTGAGCTCCTTGACTACAAAACATCGCTCTAGTTATGGCACTGATAAAGCAAGCTACACTACAACTATTCTTTTTATGGTGTGCCGTAATGTACTTATTTAGATAACTTATAGTACGAAAGGCCCATTAATGGTTCACTGTTTGTGTACAGCCCACGTTAGTGGTTAGAAGTGAGAACGATATAGCGCTAGCAGTTTACCGCTTATTGCTGATAGTCAGCAGTGTCCAATGAATTTATTAATAGAACACATAGAACATAAGACAAATTATTAGTTTTGGCATATTTCCCCTCTTCTTTTTCGCTTTTTAAAGAATAAACGAAGAAAACTAAAGTAGGTGTGGCTTTCTTGCATTTCTACGAAATCCAAACCCCCCAGTGCAAACTCCTGGCTACAGGTCATTTGTTCCCCATGAATCATGTGGAATGGAACGAAATGTTGTAGGGATATGGTGACCAGAACCATTCACCATGGTAGGCAAAGGGTCTGACTCGTGAGACTACTCAAGCACACCACTAGTTACTAGTATAATTAGATAATAAATCGCACTCTAATCAATAAACTAGACATATGCTCACCTCGGGAGGATCTCGTGGCTCCATAACTTGCGCATAATAGACAAAATACCAACGCCAAACTTCGGGTCGTTCCTTCGAAGCTAATGGCTGGTGGGAGTCTGTAAAGTATCCTAACCTGACCAACTACACCCAAACTTTTTACTATTGCGCATGCGTGATAAGTAATAGTTAGAGCATACGAGCTTAGGTACTGGTGGATTTAGTGCACTGAAGCCCAAGGGCCATAGGCCCGAGGGCTTTGTGCACTAAATCCACCTTAACCCGTTGCACTGGTGTAATTACAGCTTCAGATTTCTATGAACCTGATGTCTGGGACCTGCAACTGCATCAGACTAAGTGTGTGCCGGGCGGTACCCGGGTTGGGTCTGCCGCCGCGCCCAGAGAGGCAAAGGTTTGGGGTTACATTGGCCCTCGGCCTGGCCAATTACTTCTTATTTTTGTACACGCTGCCGGTGCCAAAATAAAAGCCTCCACCCCCCGAGACCCAACCAGGTACCTGTCACACCAGAGTGAACCCTGGCCAGATCCACCCTAGTGGAGAGCCCCCCCCCCCCCCCCCCCCCCCCCTCCCCTTGTGCTAATCCCTGTGCAAACCCCTAGCTAAGAGTGGGTTGTGGTGGGTGGGAAACTCGCTTTCTCGACTCCCCAGTCACTAGCCCGGCTGGCCTGCTGTTGGTTTGTCTGACTGCTAACACGAGGACTCTTGGCCTCCCGCTCAAACCTATATACTCCCTTCCACCTTACCCGTTATCCTTAGGTTTCCGGTCGACCCTTTTCCTGTTGCCCTGCAGCCCCAGTGCCGATGTTAACCCCGGTTAACTGGGAGTTAACCTCCATTTAACCCGTTGCACTGGTGTAATTACAGCTTCAGATTTCTATGAACCTGATGTCTGGGACCTGCAACTGCATCAGACTAAGTGTGTGCCGGGCGGTACCCGGGTTGGGTCTGCCGCCGCGCCCAGAGAGGTATAGAGAGAAATTAGCTATTCTTGGAGACCTTATAGACCCCTACCTTACCATGATTGGCGATCAAAATAGCTTAGAATGGCAAGACTGGCCTGAAGTTCAGTATCCAGACATTTATAACTATTTGATAGCTACCCCTAGTCCTTACACAAAAGAAGATATGAAGGCTTATAAGAGTTTAGAAGGCTATAGGCAATTTGTTGATGGCTGAGTTAATAATATCAGTGTTTATTTGACGACCCGTGACAGTACCTATCTTGTAATAGCCCAGGTGAAACACTCACAGCGGCTTTCTGTCCCCCCAGCTAAAGCATGGATTGCAGCTGAAGGTAATGGTGTAGTCATCTGTGCACACTGTAATTGCATGGCTGGACTGGGAGAAGCTTGTTCTCATATTTACTCTTGATGCCAATGTACAAGCAAGAAAGTCAATGTCATGCACATCAATATCCTTGTTCTTAGTTGCCACCATCCTTTAAACGTGTTCTCTTCGCTCCAATATCAGACATAAAATTTTCAGCTCCTGACAAAAAGCTGAAGACCAGTTTGAAAAACACAACTTCTAGTTCAAGTGGTAGCAGTGAAGTAACTGATAATTTATCTGGTATGAATAAAAAAATAACTCCAAGTAAGGGTGTTATTGAAAGCTACTATTAGTCAGCGAAGTTTTTTCATGGAGCTTGTAGAAGGTGAATACAGTCTATAGAAAGACCATGCTTATTTCTATCAAATTCAGATGCAATTAAAGTTCAGTGGAAGCGTATATTGTGACTTTGTAGTATGGCGAGAACAGCAACTAATCATACAAAGAATCTCTCTTGATCACCACTGAGTTTATTGAATCTGCTTTGGATAGAGGTACTAAGTTTTTTAAGTATGCCATACTTCCAGAAATACTAGGCAAATATTATTCTAAGTTGCCATCACAACCAGAAGCTCCCAAGGAAAATGAATCCTCAACTGCAAGCTCATCTGCTCAAGAGGTGGATCAAAGTCCAAAGTCATGGTGTTATTGTCGGACTGAAGAGTCTGGTGAAATGATCCTGTGTGAGAGTAAACAATGCGAAATTGAATGGTTTCATACACATTGTCTGCGAATCACTTCTATTCCAAAGGGAAAATGGATATGTCCTGATTGTAGGAAAGAAAGGAGCACTAAACGAAGAAGAACAAAGTAATCACATTTCTTATATGCATTATAATTATTCATTATTAACTGTATATTTTATGCTCACTTTAATTTTTCTGATTAAGCTATTAGCTACTTGCAAATTACAATAACAATTCAAATAATGATTTTCTTTATCTGTATCATATCTGACGAAAGTTATATATGGTAAATATGATAAAATCATACATTTTCAATCAAATGGCACCACAGATTCACAGCAGTTGCATAAAGCACTGCACACAGTGACAATCTTGTCTATAGAACTATATTCTTCTCCATTGCACTTTATGAAACTAATAGGAAGTATTCCTCTCAAAATTTTATACTTCAGTCTTAACAAGCCGATGACCCTCTCCACGTGTATTCTAACTCTTGATAATTGACGTGCTCTATCTACTTCACGCTTGCTGAACTGCTTCTTTCCCTTTGTGAAAGGTGGAAGTTTTACTTCTGCACAGTATAGACCTGCAGCATCTTGAACATTAAATCCTCTATCTGCAAGCACAAGGTCTCCTGGTAATAAGTTATCCAAAATACCGCAATTTTCTGTCAAATAACGATCCGATACACGCCCACCCCATCCTTTGGATATAAAAGTAATAGATCCTTGGGAGCTATTCCAATTAAAAACTTGACACAGGATTGATGTCATGTTTTGGATGTTGAAGTCCCTTGTGAAGTGGCCTGATCATGAGCAACTGTATCAGACTATGCCCCGGGAGTTTAGAAAAAATTTCAGTAAATGTGTTGTTGTGATAGACTGTTTTGAAGTTTTTATGGAAAGACCAAAGGGATTAATGGCAAGAGCTCAAACGTGGTCCAACTACAAACACCATAATACTCTTCTTTGTTTAATGTGCATGTGTCTACGGTTCCCTTTCCAAGTCATTAACACTATTCACAGTCATATCCATCATGACAGAACAAGAAGATTGCTCACATGAATCAGTCACATCCTCACTTACTTCTAGTTCACTACATGTCATTGAATCAGTTTGTTCTGGTAACCCATCAGCTTCTTTGTCTCGCAACATTATAGTACTAGCTTCCAACAAGGTATTACTAGCAGCTTCTTCGCACTGCGCTTCCAGACGTCTTTTTATAAGCATTCCAGTACGCTCATACCTCTCTAGTTGACACAATGCTTTTCTCTTTGCTGGACTCCTCACATACTTAAACAAAGTTGGAACATACGCTGGAGGTACTGGATCATCACTCTTCTTACCTCCTACAAAATGAGTACTGCACATCCAGGTAAACTCCGTTGGTTGCCAGTCCTTTCTATTAACTGCAGCGATCCAGCTGTTTTTTCTCTCAGGATTGACAGGAAAGCGGTAAAAGTGAAGCCCACAATCTTCTTGACCTTCCTGGCACTCAGTTGAACTCGCCGTTGACACTCAAAATGGCAGAGTAAATAAACGCGCAGGTCTATGACGTCAGCCGCAAAGGTCTATACACTTCTTTGGAATTTGTCCCCAAGGTGTAAATTCATATGCGTCTAAAACATATGGTAGTTGCATGAGTGACAGACATATTTCTGACCATAGTGGAGTACTAGATCATTTGATTCAAGGTGACATTGCTCTGGAAGATAGGATTCAACATTTCTGATTCTGTTGCTATAATGCAGGATAGCCTTCACATACCTCCATTTACCATGACACTCTCAACTCAGCAATGGAAGTATATGAAAATTGAAGTATTGTCAATGTATGGATACATGTGGAGAGAGTGATTACGGAATGATGTGTCAGAAATAATCCATCTTGCAGTGTACTTTGCCAATTCATTTTGCTCATGAAAGGAATGGCCAGACACCTCTTAATGATAGTGTTGTGTGTGTTGTGCTTTATGTGATATATGTCACTCTGTAGTGCCTTTTGAATAATTCATTAATATTGAACGTATTCTTTAGTCATATACTTGTTTGTTGGGTCTTTTTGTTGCTGTTGTTTTGTTTTGTTTTTGTTCAAAAACAAAATTTGTATTCAATATTAAAATGACAATAAAGAAAGTGTATATGTGTGTGTGTGTAATTAATAGAGTAGCTTAGTAAAAAAACAACAGTAAAGTTCAGTTGACAGTAGTTTCCAGATACCTAGCTATACTAAAAATAAAATAAAATGTTATGTTATTCTTTTATTTTTATTAGTAAATTGTGGGAGCTTCTTTCGGCAGTCTGGGCAGTACCATTTCCCGCGTGAAGCAACTCTAATTTTCGAGCATTCAAAATGAAAGTGTTCGATAGAGCAGTCCACGTTGTTGCAACCAATCCTATCACAACTTTCTGCCTTTTAGCAGCAAATATAACCAGGAGTATCAAACTGCTATAACAAACATTTAGTTGAGCGGGTGTACCATCTTGCCAGCAGCTCTGGAAGAATCCATGTTGTCATAAAATGTTCTTCTCTCTGAATACAGTTGTCCCATAAATATTTAATCTTTATTAATATACACTATTATGTAGAAATCATTCTGACCATCTTTGAAAAAGTGCATATGCAGAAGTCGCAATAATCAACACCTACAACAAAAATTTGTGTTTGGACTAAATAGTAATATGAGTATGTATAGGTTGCCATCAGATGTCTTCTATAAGCAGAAACTTTTATCTTCCAAATCAAACTCAATACTTTCACCTCTGTGGCAATAGGGGCAGCATTAAATTTCCACAAATCCTGTCCCACAACATGTACATGATATCTTGCCATCAGGTGTTACACCAAAATAATGGACACTTGCCATTGAGAATTAGTCCACTATTAGAAATTCACAATATGCACATACTCCCCCACTCTTTTTGATGATAATTCGCAGTTTAATGATGCCTCTGCATTGAATCGTTGGGAGTGACACATGCACATACACATGAGATCATGAACCTAGTATTAAATATTACATCTGAAATACTTAGCTATATACTTTTTAGAAGCATGGGTGCGTATGAATAGGTTCCACCATGAAGTGGATGTAGGTACGGGATTTACACAACTGAAGGACAATGTGTCAAATAAGTCATCCACGATCCAGTACATAATCTCAACAAAACTGACTATATTGTAGACCATATCCTAAGAAATTAAGATTACAGAAATTTACAGAGTTGGAAAAAGGCAGTAGTAGCTGTATAATTGTACAAGTTCTAATGAAAAAATGTTTTCAAACGAATGTCCTCAAATGTAATATTTAATCAGGTCCCATAGTCAAGTGAGTGCTGGTAGCATGTCCATCAGCTCGGGCTGGCCTTTAGAATTCTCCATCCTCCAGAAAGGCCTTGAAAGAATGTTTTACATTCTCTTCCATTTGTGGTAGTTTGGACACTTCCTCAAACATGGCAGCTATTTCAGAATAACCACTTGATGTTGGAGAGCCTTACTTTTGTCTGGACTACTTACCTTTGGTAAAAGATTTCAATCTTGCCATCATGTTCTTCAAGAAGTGGTGGCTCTTCCACAGGGTGAGACTGCTATGTTTGCTAGCCTGGCTAACTTCTGCTTTGGTTTCACTACTTTCATGAGTCTCAGTGAATTTAATCTTCATACAATCTTTAAGACTGTGAAACAGTACAGATGTTTCCTCATCAAGATTCTGCACAATAGTCCAGTCTGTCCTTCTGTCTGCTTGAGTTGTATCAGGTGGACCTTGGACTAGTATATTGGAATAACACTCCACTGTTCCTGTGCTGCCATGTCTGCTCTTCTCTTTCTGCTGACAGAAGATCTATAATATCTTTCATTACACGACAATGAGTTATACTCTTGCCTTGTAGTGATGGCCCAAGAAACATAACCTTTAAAGACAGAAGCTCCAGAACATCCTTGGACAATGAAGTGTTTGAACACTTCATCAAAATTTGAAAACTCCTAAACATATATAATGTATGACATAATAAAGTTCTGCTAATAAACACTAACTAATAACAAACTACACTGTGTCTATATACAAAGTAGTGTCTAGAGTAGTTTCTAGTAGTGTTTAGACACAGCATATAGACACTGAGAGTGACTAGACTAGACACATCATATAGACACTGAGAGTGACTAGACTAGACACAGCATATAGACACTGAGAGTGACTAGACTAGACACAGCATACAGACACTGAGAGTGACTAGACTAGACACAGCTTAGACACTGAAGAGTGACTAGACTAGACACGCATAATACACTTGAGAGTGGACTAGACTATACCCAGCATATAGACACTGAGATGTGACTAGACGAGACACAGCATAATAGACACTGAGAGTGACTAGACTAGACAAGCATATGAGACACTGAGAGTGACTAAATAGACACAGCGTATAGACACTGAGATTGGACTAGACTAACACGCATATAGACACGGAGAGTGACTAGTAGACCAGCAAATATAGACACTGAAGTGCCTATACTAAACACAGCATATAGACACGGAAGGAGTGACTAGAACTATACATAGCATATAGACACTGAGAGTGACTAGACTAGACACAGCATATAGACACTGAGAGTGACTAGACTAGACACAGCATATAGACACTGAGAGTGACTAGACTAGACACAGCATACAGACACTGAGAGTGACTAGACTAGACACAGCATATAGACACTGAGAGTGACTAGACTAGACACAGCATATAGACACTGAGAGTGACTAGACTAGACACAGCATATAGACACTGAGAGTGACTAGACTAGACACAGCATATAGACACTGAGAGTGACTAGACTAGACACAGCATATAGACACTGAGAGTGACTAGACTAGACACCGCATATAGACACTGAGAGTGACTAGACTAGACACAGCATATAGACACTGAGAGTGACTAGACTAGACACAGCATATAGACACTGAGAGTGACTAGACTAGACACAGCATATAGACACTGAGAGTGACTAGACTAGGCACAGCATATAGACACTGAGAGTGACTAGACTAGGCACAGCATATAGACACTGAGAGTGACTAGACTAGACACAGCATATAGACACTGAGAGTGACTAGACTAGACACAGCATATAGACACTGAGAGTGACTAGACTAGACACAGCATACAGACACTGAGAGTGACTAGACTAGACACAGCATATAGACACTGAGAGTGACTAGACTAGACACAGCATATAGACACTGAGAGTGACTAGACTAGACACAGCATATAGACACTGAGAGTGACTAGACTAGACACAGCATATAGACACTGAGAGTGACTAGACTAGACACATCATATAGACACTGAGAGTGACTAGACTAGACACAGCATATAGACACTGAGAGTGACTAGACTAGACACAGCATATAGACACTGAGAGTGACTAGACTAGACACAGCATATAGACACTGAGAGTGACTTGACTAGACACAGCATATAGACACTGAGAGTGACTAGACTAGACACAGCATATAGACACTGAGAGTGACTAGACTAGACACAGCATATAGACACTGAGAGTGACTAGACTAGACACAGCATATAGACACTGAGAGTGACAAGACTAGACACAGCATATAGACACTGAGAGTGACTAGACTAGACACAGCATATAGACACTGAAGAGTGATTAGACTAGACACAGCATATAGACACTGAGAGTGACTAGACTAGACACAGCATATAGACACTGAGAGTGACTAGACTAGACACAGCATATAGACTAGACACAGCATATAGACACTGAGAGTGACTAGACTAGACACAGCATATAGACACTGAGAGTGACTAGACTAGACACAGCATATAGACTAGAAACAGCATATAGACACTGAGAGTGACTAGACTAGACACAGCATATAGACACTGAGAGTGACTAGACTAGACACAGCATATAGACACTGAGAGTGACTAGATTAGACACAGCATATAGACACTGAGAGTGACAAAACTAGACACATCATATAGACACTGAGAGTGACTAGACTAGACACAGCATATAGACACTGAGAGTGACTAGACTAGACACAGCATACAGACACTGAGAGTGACTAGACTAGACACAGCATATAGACACTGAGAGTGACTAGACTAGACACAGCATATAGACACTGAGAGTGACTAGACTAGACACAGCATATAGACACTGAGAGTGACTAGACTATAGACACAGCATATAGACACTGAGAGTGACTAGACTTGACACAGCATATATACACTGAGAGTGACTAGACTAGACACAGCATATAGAAACTGAGAGTGACTAGACTTGACACAGCATATAGACACTGAGAGTGACTATAGACACAGCATATAGACACTGAGAGTGACTAGACTAGACACTGCATATAGACACTGAGAGTGACTAGACTAGACACAGCATATAGACACTGAGAGTGACTAGACTAGACACAGCATATAGACACTGAGAGTGACTAGACTAGACACAGCATATAGACACTGAGAGTGACTTGACTAGACACAGCATATAGACACTGAGAGTGACTAGACTAGACACAGCATATAGACACTGAGAGTGACTAGACTAGACACAGCATATAGACACTGAGAGTGACTAGACTAGACACAGCATATAGACACTGAGAGTGACAAGACTAGACACAGCATATAGACACTGAGAGTGACTAGACTAGACACAGCATATAGACACTGAGAGTGACTAGACTAGACACAGCATATAGAACATATGAGAGCGACTAACTAGACACACAATAGACACTGAGAGTGACTAAATAGACAAAACATATAGAACTTGAAGATCGTGACTAGACTAGACCCAGCATATAGACCGAGAGTGACTAGACTAGAAACAGCATATAGACACTGAGAGTGACTTAGACTTAACACAGGATATAGACAACTGAGAGTGATGACTAGAACAGCATATGACACTGAGAGTGACTAGATTAGACACGCATATAAGACCACTGGAGAGTGACAAGCCTAGACCACAGCATATAGACAAATGAGAGTGACGTAGATAGAACCAGGATATAGACACTGAGAGTGACTAGATTAGACACAGCATATAGACACTGAAGAGTGACTAGACTAGACACAGCATATAGACACTGAGAGTGACTAAACTAGACACAACATATAGACACTGAAGAGTGACTAGACTAGACACAGCATATAGACACTGAGAGTGACTAGACTAGACACTGCATATAGACACTGAGAGTGACTAGACTAGACACAGCATATAGACACTGAGAGTGACTAGACTAGACACAGCATATAGACACTGAGAGTGACTAGACTAGACACAGCATATAGACACTAGACTAGACACAGCATTTCGGACATTGTTTGTATATCATGTATTCTTTTAACAGTGCATTTTAGCATGTATGCGGCTAGATTGAGCTTACTCTATCTCCAGGGAGTCACAACTTTCAATTAAGATGGAAGAGTGGGCTTCAATTACAAAGACAATTTGAGCAGTAATAAAAGCATGATGCATTTGCAATCACCTTCATTATTTTTTTTTTTAACTTTGTTTGCTTACAAAATTTTAATATTTCAAGGGGGGTGAGTGCCTCCTCCTGCCCCCCCCCCCCCAAATGAACACCTGGGTGGGCATTAACAGAAATTATATGTAATATAGACAATATTAGTTTATTTTGATGCTGATGAAGTCAATAGCTTTATCAGTTTGGTTTTTATGTGACTGCGGGTAGGGCCTTCCAGATTCCGCTCGAAATGTTTTTTAAAAATATGCTCAGCAGTGGATCCACATGCTCTTCCCTTCACATTCATAGGTCAGTGCTGGTAATAATATAAATATTTGACAATTCTAATGCAGTATGATCATTGAGTTCCTCAAGATCTCGATATGACCTGCTGCTGACTCTGAGCCTGACTGACAGCTCTCCAAGTATTTCAAACTTTTTTCATTAATTTGGAAATGCAATAACCGAGTGGCTAACACTAAACCAAGCTGCTTTAATCAAGTAATGAAGATCTAACTTATAACCACGTTTGTACACATGTTTATGTCCTTTGTTGAAAAGAGAGAAACAGGAATATTGATTTTCTTTATTATTAAGGATTATATGAATTGATTATTCTCATTTCCCATTATTATTCTCCTAAATACCCTTATTATTCTAGAATTATTCCAACTATGCTAGTACATGTCATTGGCTGTTGTTTATTGATTTCTGTATTTTCTTTCTCCCTGTGGTTGGTTGCAGATTCTCTGAAGTCCACCGTCCCCCGCTGGATGAGTCAGAGATCACAGCCGGAAAGAGCCTGTAAGAAGAAGAGAGGAGTTGGGAAACAGTCGGCGCCTGAAGTTGCTTCGTCGGACTCGGGCGTGTGTGAGAAATATAGTGTTCTTGGTAGTATTGGTGGTGGAGATAGTTGTGCGATTACGTCTGGTAGAGTGGTAACATTACGTCTGAATCTAGTTTTAGTGACTCAACCCCTGTTTGCTCTAGGGAGAGTCTTGAGACTGTTAGGTAGAATATGGATGGTTCAAGTGATAATGCATTGGAGACGAGCAGGAATGATAATGGTAGGGAAGATAGTGGGATGCGAGGTAGTGAGCGAGAGAATGAGAGTGAGGGAATGTTTCTGTCAGTGTCAGACATGAGGAATTTGTTGTCGTCACTGTCGAGTGCTGGTAGGGTAGTACCACCTTCCGTGCCTTCGCATTCCGATCGGACGTGGCATGTCATTGGCCTGGCTCCACATAAAGATGGCATCGACATAGCCAAATACATCCGCAAGTTGGAAGCTGACCTTGCTGACCTAGGTGTACCAAGATGTGAGTATAAGACGATACTTTACCAGAAGCTTTCTTCTAAAACGGCTGCCTCTATAGTGTCTTCAGTTGACCGTGCTACATGTTCGTATGAGGAGCTAAAACAGATATTGATCGACTCGCTGGGCTCTGGGAAGACCTTGCTGGGTAGCAAGCTTACCGCTGAAGACGTCGCTGGGTAGCAAGCTTACCTCTGAATTCAATAGCGACGTGGGTAATATGAACCCCCTGGACAAATATGTGCATTTGAAAGGTCTTATCGATTCAGTAGACATGACCGTGCTTGAACGTTCAGATATTTTGCTTTTCTTTGCTATGGCTATTTATCGAGCTAGTCTTACCGCTCAACAGAGATCAGTGATGGATGGATGTGAAATTAATATGTTCAGAGACTTGAACAAGCTCGCACTCTCGTTGCATTCTACAGACAATGACCGGTCTGGAAGCGCTAGATGGCAAGGGCGTGGTACTGGTGATCCAGTAAAGTGTTTTAAGTGTTATCGTTTTGGACATAAGTCATTTGAATGTAGGATGGGGAAGGATGAGTCTAAGCCAGTGGTCTGTTATACGTGCCATCAGCCCGGACGTAAGTCACCTGATTGTCCTAGTAAGAGTCAGAGTAACTCTAAGGATCAGGTTAAGCAGTATGAAGAAAATAAAAAGTTGGGTTTGAGGTCTGGTAGTAAACCGTTCAGCACCAATTGGGTGGCGGTTCACGGAGATACACCTTTAGTGCAAGGGACAGTAAATGGTAGTGAGTGTTCAATAGTCCCTGATAGCAGAAGTTACTGTTGTTCCTGGGTGCTTAGTTTATGAGAGTCAGATACTGCCTGATAAAGTCGAGGTGAGAGGTGCTACTGGTGTCCCTGTGAAGCTGTGTACGGCTGAGGTCGTTTTTGAGATAGAAGGCAGAACCTTTAACAAGAGAGTTGCCATTGCGCAGGAGGGTATGCTCAATGGTAAAGTCCTTTTTGCCGTGCCAATGGACAATTCCATGGCAAAGCGGCTCCTTCTGGGTGCCGCCCCTCACCTAAAGACCAGGGAAGTGGGGCGGGGCACTCCGGCGATACCCCGGACACTCGGTCATTTCCTGAAAAGGATGCAGCCTCTGCTGTGAGTGCTGTTGGGGTGGTGGATGCCCTGCAGTCTGTCTCTCAGCATGCTGAGGGGTCCCAAGTGAATGTTGTGACTCGGGCTGGATCATGGCTTGATAGTCTGTCCAACGAGACTCACAACCGGCAGGACATGGAAGTGGCTAATCTATCTCTGTTTGTGGAGGAGAACCAACCACAAGCTGTGAGCAAAGAGAAAGTGACAGATAGTAATGTTGCTGGCGAGTCTGATGACAATGTTGTTGGTGTGTCTGATGAATCTGAGGGACCGGTTGATCTGGGTTGCCCTTTACCTGTTGATATTTCTGAAGCTAGTGTGTTAAAAGGTCGGATTAATGATGATGAGTCTCTAACTAGTTGTAGGGAGTTGGAATCTAAAGGCATGAATGGTTCTAAGTGATTAGATGGGTTGTTATTTCATAGTGTTGTGGATGATGTAGGAGCTAGTGTGGATAGACTTGTAGTACCAGGTGCTCGCAGACAGAAAGTTCTCAAGTTGGCACATGATTGATGTGGCCATAATGGGGTTAGAGGAATGAGGAGATTGCTCCAGCCAAAATTTACATGGCCGGGCATCCATAGTGACATTATAGCATATGTTAAGTCATGTGATGTGTGTCTCAGAATCAATAACGCTGGCAATAGAGCAGCTAAGCTAGTGGAGAGGCCGATAGTTAGTGTTCCATTTGAGTCGGTGGCCATCGATATTGTGGGGCCACTGCCGAAAGCCAAGAAAGGTTTAAGATATCTGTTCACCTTTGTCTATCTGGCTACTAGGTGGCCAGAGGCGTCCCAATGCACACAGCATCAGCTAATGAAGTGGCTGAATGCTTTGTGATATCAAGGACGGGTATACCCTTGAAAGTATTGTCTGATAGAGGGACTGTCTTCTTGGGTCGTGTCATGAGTTGTGTTTATGAGATGTTGGGCATAGATAGAGTAGTCACATCACCATATCGCCCGCAAAGCAATGGTGTTGTGGAGCGGATGCACGGGACGCTGAAGCCCATGCTTGCTATGGCCTGTGAGGAATAGACTGGTCAGAGTTTCTGCCGTTAGCACTATTTGTTATCCGGCAAGTGCCCAGCCGTGATGTAGGCTTCTCACCATACCAGTTAGTGTTCGGCAGAAACGTTACGGGCCCCCTTAATATTTTGTATTCAGGGTGGGTGGATAGAGCATACGAGTGTGTGGATGTTGAGGAGTGGGTACTTAAGCTACAGGATAAGCTTTCACTTTTGCATGATATGGCGGTAGTGCATGAGAGTGACAGCACGGCTAAAGGATGTCTATCGTTTAACAAGAATAGAAGTGATCGTAGTTTGGAAGTGGGCTCCAAGGTACTTGTTCGTATCCCAGGATTACATGCCTCATTGCAGGCATCCTGGGAGGGGCCATACACTGTAACTGATAAGGTATCCAGAGTCACTTACAGGGTGTCTAAGGGAGATGGTCATCCCGTGAGGATAGTTCATTTGAACAATACTAAAGAGTACAAGGAGAGAAGTGTGTGGGTAAATGCTCTATCTGTGATAGCAGAGGAGCAAGGTATTTCTGAAGATTTGGATGCTAGTAAAGCAGTATTGAGTTCCGAGAAGTGTGAGGGTTATAGAGAGGATGAGTTGCAGAGTGTGGTGCGTAGTGTAGAAGAGTATTTTTCTGATGTCCCTGGTTTGTGTACTGTGGGCAAATGTTGTATTCGGCTGAGACAGGATGCTGATGTGGTTAACTTGCCACCTAGGCAAGTGCCAGTGGGTATTAGAGATGAGGTTGAACGCGAGATTGAGAAGATGTTGAAGAGCGGCGTGATAGTGAAGAGCGATGCTGAGTGGGCGAGTCCGGTGGTGCCGGTGAGGAAGAAGGATGGGAGTTTGAGAGTGTGTACCGGGAATTGAATACTAGGACACCCCTGCGTCGTTTCTGGCTTCCTTCTCTGACGGAGATCCTGGAGAAGGTGGGGCCTAGTTCCTGTCTGTCAAAGCTGGACCTGACAGCAGGATTACACCAGATTGAGGTAGAGGAAGACAGCATGCCTTTAACATCGTTTGTGTGCCCCATGGGCAAATTTATGTATTGCAGAATGCCGTTTGGTTTTAAAAATGCACCGGCAATTTTTCAATCTGCAGTGGAGGAGGTTTTGAAACCTGTGAGCGGTATGTCGAGAAATTATATTGACGATGTCATTGTGTTCAGTGAGGATTGGTGTAGTCACTTGAGTGACGTAAAGAGTGTTATTGAATGTTTGGGCAAGGCTGGGTTGAGGATTAAGAGAAGAAAATGTGAGTTTGGCAGGAGGTATTTGGAATATTTAGGTCATCAGGTGGGGTGTGGTAAGGTGGCAGTTCCAGAAGCTAGGGTGAGGGCAATGGCTGACTTTCGTAGGCCAGTGACCAAGAAGCAGCTGCGGTCCTTTCTGGGGAGCATGTCATACTACCGGAAGTTTATAGATGGCTTCGCCAGGATGTCTTCGGTGCTTACCCTGGCTGTGTCTCTATCTTCGCCAGCCAGGGTGGTGTGGACGAAGATGATGTCTGCTTCCTTCACCAGGTTACGTGAGTCGTTGTGTCAGCGTGTTGTGTTGTTTATTCCTGTGCATAATGATGTATTTTATTTGTACATGGATGCATCCGGAGAGGGAATTGGAGCTTGCCTTCACATTGTGAGAGGGGAGATGTATCTACCAGTGGCCTTCTTCAGTCGTCAGCTGAGAGGGGCGGAAAAGAATTACTCTGTGACGGAGTTGGAGACCCTGGCCATCGTGTCAGCGGTGAAGTACTTTGAGTACTACCTGTATGGAAGGACGGTAACAGTTTATACTGACCACCGTGCATGTGTGTCTCTGTTAAGTAGCAAACATCTCAACAGACGCTTGATGCGTTTTGCCTTGAAGCTGCAAGGAATGGATCTGTCTATCAAATACAGACCAGGTGCCATGATCGGCAATGCCGACGGACTAAGCCGCCAGAGCTGGGATGACTCGGAGTCCATCCCTGGTGGTTGTCAGCTTCAAACAGCGGGTTTGAGCTTAGCAGGGGGAGATGTGGGTCTGGCCTCCGAGAAGAAAGTGGAGTAGGAAATGAAGAAGGAGGAAAGAGTGTTGGAACTGAACTGAGAACATAGTTGGCTGTCATTGTTTGTTGTTGTGCATACATGCCCTTACGTGTATAACTTTTGTCATGTTTCTGATGTGGATGATTTCGTGTGTTTGTATGTCCTTTCGTGTTGGCGCACGTGCGTGGCCTTGAATAATAAATAAACGAGCCACGCACGTGCCAAGTCAGTCCAGTTTGATTTTCAAGAAAATAGAATTAAGACTCTGTCCTCTTGGATCAGCGATTGTGTACACGAGCTCCGGTGACCCTAGCGCCATAAAGGGACCGGATAACTTGAGGCGCAAGAGCAGTCATCTGGATTCTGGTGGCAGCGTACCTCCGGGATCTGACTGACGACCGAGGAAGCTTAACCGCCACCTCAGCTGACGACCTATTCCCCCACATTCTTCATTTGTTCCCAAGCCACACCTCCCTCGCATGATTAATAGAAGTGTGAAGGTGGTTCTTTCCAATTAAAGTCAATAAAGGATGTGGTCACAGCGGAAAAGCAGGAGGTGCAAAATGCAATAACTAAACACTTCTAGCTCAAATCATTCATTACATCATTGTCCAGTTAATTATCATAACTTTAATTGTGTTCAATTTTGTATTATTTATTGTACACTTTCTTGGGAATAAAATAATATAGATTAGCTATTATTGAAGAAATTTGAATTCCTTTGATCATGTAGATCTGGTCAGTTAACTATTTAATAATAATTGTAATAATTTGCTGAATATAGCTCTGCCTACTCATGCATCATCACTTTTTGTTATTGGTTGTTGCTTTTTTGTTTGGTTTTGGTTTTGTTTTTTTGTTCTTTTTTTGCTGTTGTTGTTTTAATCTAACAAGTATTATTCACGTGAAATACTGAATGCCAGGGTCCCAATTCTAACAGTTAATTCTTAGTTTTCCATACACTTTTGGTCAAAACATGTTAAGAAGTGTTGCATATGTGCAGTTGTCCGGTATGTGAATGAATGATATTTATACGGTCAGCTGCTATCTAGCTTAACTTCACGTTTGTTTAGGGTGTGGTTTAATTTCTGTGTTGTCTGCAATATCCAAACTGTAGTTATAAGTTACTTAATTATTTTAATGTGAAAATTGTATTGTAACTTCAATAAATAAATAAAATATTGCAACGAAAACATCCACAGCAAATAAAATATTTAAAGTGAACATATTAAAAGTATCAGCTCCGTGAGAGTAACAAGTGTTTCAAATGAATGTCCTGTTGAAAGTAACACTTCTGACTTTGACCACTAGTCATTTAGCTTTAAGGATATAACCTGTTTTGACTGTTGTCATAGATATCTTTATACCACTGGTCATTTATCTTCAGGCAGAAAACATGTTTGTTTGGTTTTCATAGTTACTTGCTTGTATTGTATTCTAATAAAATAACCTAAAACTGAGAGTATTTTTCAACAGGTTATGGGCCCAGGTCATCATTAGAAATACAACAGTTTTTAGTGGGATTGTAGGTAGCTATAAGGACAATTATGGCTGATATAAAGTCTTCAGGAATCATACCACCATTGAATGATTCGAATTATCCCACTTGGAAAATACAAGTTCGAATCGCTCTAATGAAAGATGGTCTTTGGAACATAGTGAATGGAAAGGAGAATGCTCCTGAAAATGAACATGCAGATCAGGCAAAATTCATGACTAGAAGGGATAAAGCTTTAGCACAAATCGTTTTGTCCATACAGCCTTCATTATTATATTTACTTGGTGATCCAGAAGATCCTGTTGTAGATTGGAAGAAGCTTGAAAATCAATACCAAAAGAAAACGTGGGCTAACAAACTGGAGCTACGTCGCAAGTTGTTTTCTCTTCGTTTGAAGGAGGGAGAATTAGTACAACAACATGTAAAGGTCATGACGGAGGTATTTGAAACTCTTTCGGTAATTGGAGATCCCATAACTGAAGAGGATCATGTTGTTCATTTGCTTGCAAGTCTTCCAGAAGCATATGACATGATAGTGACGGCTCTTAAATCAAGTTCAAATGTGCCCATTATGGAAACAGTAATCGAAAGACTATTACATGAGGAGCGAAAAATGAAAGAAAGAGAAGGAGGCAGTGGTGATTCCGGTAAGTTTTTGCAGCTTATCGAGCAAAACGAGTGTTTAAGTGTCACTATTGTGGCAAGCCTGGACATTTAAAACGTGATTGTCGCATACGATTTGCAGACGAGCGAAGGGAAAAGGCATCTGATAGTGGGCCTTGAGAAAAGGCAAACCAGGTATTGAGAAAGAATACCAGTGGTGAAGTAGAGGACGTGCTACTGAAAAGTCAAGCATTGTCTGTTCGAACGACAGGTAGTTGGATCATTGATTCTGGTGCATCGAGTCACATGTGCAATGATGAACAATTATTTATGAAGATGGAAACTCTCAAAAAACCGCTGGAAATAGTTTTGGGAGATGGTCATGTAGTGAAATCTCAACAACAAGGTACTGTGTCATTGATAATGAAATTACCATGTAGTGAAAGCAGAAAATGCAACTTACATGATGTTCTGTATGTGCCAAATTTATCATACAATTTGGTAAGTGTATCAAAAGCTGTCAAGGCTGGAAAAATAGTAGAATTTGATGGCAAACATGTCCAAATCAAAAGTGTGGAAGGAAAACTCACTGCCATAGGTACACTAATTGGAAATTTATACTACATGGATTGCTATGATTGCAGAAAATATCGCATTAACATTTCAACACAAAAACTATACTCAGGATATTTGGCATCGACGATTTTAGGGATTCAAAACTTACAGAAACTAGCAAATGAAAAAATGGTTGATGGCTTGGACTGCACTGTTACAACTGATACCGACCTCTGTGAGCCATGCATTGGTGGAAAGCATCACAAAAGTCCATTTCCAAAGTCTTCTAGCAGTCACTCCAAGAATCCTCTGGATCTTGTACATAGCGATGTGTGTGGGAAAATAGGTGAGAAAGCAATGGGTGGTGCTGAATATTTATTAACATTTGTTGATGATAAAACTCGCTATGTGTGGGTTTATACGCTGAAGAAAAAAAATGATGTTTTTGAGAAATTCAAATTATGGAATACAATGGCAGAAAAGTCAAGTGGCTGCGTTCTAAAAACTCTTCGTACAGACAATGGTGGGGAGTTTATATCTGCACAGTTTGGGAGATACCTTTGTTCTGAAGGAATACGACATGAGCTTACTATACCAAGAACACCACAGCAAAATGGAGTTGCCGAGAGATTGAACAGAACCTTATTAGAAAAGGTTAGGCCGATGTTGATAGATCAAAAGGTACCACATGCATTTTGGGCGGAAGCTCTTGCTACATCTGTATACTTGAAGAATAGAAGTCCAACAAGCTTTTTGGATGGGCAGACACCATTTGAAGCTTGGAAAGGAAAAAAAGCATGATGTTGGTCACTTGCGAGTTTTTGGTTGTGATGCTTATGTTCATGTGTCCAAAGATGAACGAAGGAAACTTGATCCAAAAGCAAAGAAATTCATGTTTCTTGGTTATGGTGAAGAAACCAAAGGATATCGACTATATGATTCGGAATGAAATAAGGTCATTTTTAGTCGAGATGTATATTTTCACGAAACCAGGAAAAACAATTCATTGGAACCACTTGAGAAGCAACATTCAAAAGCTGAAAAGATTGTTCTTCAAAATGACGAAGACTCAGAAGACAATGATGAAGAATCTGAAATGCTACCAGAGGTTCAACAAGAGGTTCAAGAACCAGTTGTAAGACGATCACAAAGGATAAGAAGGCAACCGGACAGGTATGCAGCAGGAAATGTGACTATTGCAAACAAAAGTTTTGAGGAACCATCATTCTATGAAGAGGCTATTAGTAGGTCAAATTGTGACAATTGGAAAGCGGCCATGGAGCAAGAAATGAAGTCACTGAGAGACAATCATGCATGGGACTTAGTAGAATTACCTAGAGATCGAAAAACTGTGGGAAGCAAATGGATATATAAAATCAAGATCAAAGCTGATGGATCTATTGAAAGGTATAAGCCCGTTTGGTTGCACAAGGATTACTCAAAAATTTGGAGTAGACTATGATGAAACATTTTGTCCTGTAGTAAGAATGGAGTCTTTTCTAACTATCTTAGCCTCAGCAATACAGAAGGATCTAAAATTGCACCAAATTGATGTTACAACAGTATTTTTGAATGGTACTGAACTTGAGGAGGAGGTGTACATGAATCAGCCTCAAGGATTTATTTTGGAAGGACAAGAAAAGCTAGTCTGCAGGCTGAACAAGAGTATTTATGGATTAAAGCAATCTCCTCGATGTTGGAACACCGCATTACACAGAAAACTTGATGATATGGATTTTGTTCAATCAACTAGTGATCCATGTGTGTACAAAAAGGATTCAGGAGGAGATATTTTCATCTTTGGTGTGTATGTGGACGACATTGTGCTGGCTGAAAAGACCGACAGGGAAATTGGAGAAGTCAAGACTGCACTTTCAGCTTCATTTGACATCAAAGATTTGGGCAAGCTGCATCATTTTCTTGGTATGAACATTCTTCATAATGATGAGAAAGGTGAAATATGGATTGGTCAGCCTATTTATACTGAGAATCTATTGAAAAAATATGGCATGGAAAATTCTAATCCTGCAAAGATACCAATGGATCCAAGTGAAACATTCATGAAATCCACTGATTTAGATGAATGATTTGATCAGCACTTGTATCAGTCTGCAATTGGAAGTCTGTCATATCTCTCTGTCACTACAAGACCTGACATTATCTATTCTGTGAACAAAATGGCAAAGTTTTGTGTTGATCCATCAAAGCATCACTGCACAGGAGTGATGAAGCACATTTTGCGGTATCTCAAGGGAACCATTCAGCATGGAATCACCTACACAAAGCAATCATCTGGAGAATGTGTGGCATATTCAGATGCTGACTGGGGAAGAGATCTCGATGACCGCAAGTCTACTTCAGGATATTTGTTTGTGATCAGTGGTGGTCCAGTAAGCTGGAAAAATAAGAAGCAGTCATCAGTAGCTCTTTCTACTGCAGAAGCTGAATATATGGCTCTGGCTTCCTCAGCTCAAGAAGCAGTTTGGATGAGACAGCTTTCAAGTGAAATGGGTATTGAATATACAAAACCAGTCATTATATACGAGGACAATCAATCTGCAATAGCCATGACAAAAAATCCTCAGTTTCATGGACGAACAAAACATATAGCCATTAAGTATCGTTATATTAGAGAGCAAGTTAATGATGGATCTATAACTGTACAATACGGCTCCACCGAAAATATGTTGGCAGACATGCTAACCAAACCTCTTGCTAGCACTCAATTTTCGAAGCTTTGTTCACTGATTGGAGTTAAACCTAGTCCAAAGTACATTTTTCAGAAGTGAGGAGGAGTGTTGAAAGTAACACTTCTGACTTTGACCACTAGTCATTTAGCTTTAAGGATATAACCTGTTTTGACTGTTGTCATAGATATCTTTGTACCACCGGTCATTTATCTTCAGGCACAAAACATGTTTGTTTGGTTTTCATAGTTACTTGCTTGTATTGTATTCTAATAAGATAACCTAAAACTGAGAGTGTTTTTCAATTATGTCCTCACTGTAGTATTGCATTGTTCCACATGATTAATCCACCATTCTATTACACAAATAATATACCATAGCAATTACTACAATACTAAAAATAGACTTACTAGAGCAGTTGCTGTATTTTATCTGCTACATCATTACATTCTCCTGTTTGGAAGAGTACATTAACAAACTCTTTGAGAGCTGAGGATCTGGATGATAAGACTGAACGGACATTGCCTAAAAGAATTCTTGCTTTGTGTTTGTCAGTCAAGTTACGTTGGACAAGTTGGTCATAGGCATCTTCAGTTACGAGTCCAATACTGTAGCAGTGATCAGCTACTGTCATAACACAAGGCTTCACTGAGAGAACCAAGTCAGGATACACACTCAGAAATATACTCAAGTTATTGCCACCTAATAATAAAACATTTGAACTTATACTAAATTATTAACAATAACCTAACTTACTGTCAGAGACCACAACTACAGGATCTATCTTCTCATATTTCTAATAACAAATAAATCAAAGTTAGTTAAAGTGAAAACACATATTCTATTTCTGCATACCAGTCGATACCAAATGAGGTGTCTATTGGTAAGTACAACTGCTTGTGGATTGTCTGGATTGAAGAGACATGTCATAACCTCTGGAATTTGATCTGCCTTATCAACCACTCCAATGTGATTTTCTCCTTCATGTGAACGACAGTCAAAGGCAAACTGGTAGTCCATGTCGATGTTGTAGTTCATTCTGGAACTAGCCTTCTTTAGAGTGGCCTCTATTTCATGCTTTAGAGCTGCACATTCATGGTGAATGGAGTCTTGGAAGGTAGGATCACACGAAATTACGACTTCAAAATATTTACATCGAGCTATAAATGTTACACGAACTTTTTTTGTTCCATACAAAAACTGCACCATGTTTTTCTTGACACCTTCTCTAATGAAAATGAAGGACTTGTTAGATATGAAACAAGCCATTGCAGCTGGAAAGAGTCCCATAGGAGTAAACCCACAACTGAAGTATATCAAGAGAGGCTCCATAAAACATGAGCTAAAGGATTCTTTGTGGAATAAGTCAAGTTCCTTTGCACTGGTGTTTTCTAACACGCAAGGCATGATGTATTCTTTCTCTTTTTCTAACACTGAGTTAGTATCAGAAGATTCAACTGGCATAATCTCAGCTACGATGTGAAGGTGATCAAGCAAAGCTACAAGTTGATGAGGTGGAATCAGATCTCCTAAAATGTCAGCTGTAGCTTCTTTCAAATCTTTCATGGTGAACCGACCAGTCTTCCTGAATTTCTCGGCCGTGTCCTGACCTACGCTATCAAAGCTCATGGCTTTAAGAATGACACCAGTGATACTGTCATACACTACCTGGATGTCTATGATCACCAGGTTTTCCAAACCAGGCACCCTGGGGAAGTACATCAGAACACCGGCATGGTGGTGAAGAAACCACAGAGCTGTTTTGGTCTCATAAGGTGTCATGTTCAAGGCATGGGACAAAGCCAAGCAGGTCTTTAGGCTGGCTGTCCTCACCTCTCTCATGCGAAGACACAAGCTAAACAGAAGCCACACAGCTGGAATTTTCAGCTTTTTGAAATGTTTCTCCATGGCCTTTCCTAGTAACTGATGCAAATGATCGATTTCTTCTACTCCGCCTCCCATGTTGTCTAAAGAATGAACAAGCTTGTCTTCTGAGCAAAACTGAACTATGCCTTTTTTTTTTACGTGAGTGTCTTTAATTGCTCTTTGAAGCTGTGAGTCAACTGTATCGATGTCTCCCTCAGCCATGTCTTTGTGAGTACCCACTATATACACAACTGACTTTGAAGACTCCACTATCTCACCAATGGCTGAGTCATCTGTTCTGGGTATCTCACCAATAATGGGTGGGTTATCTGATTCTGGTAGAGGTTGAAGATGGGTGGAGGAACTGAAACAAGAAATACTGGCAAGAGTACGCAAAAGCATTTCTTGCAGCGTGAACTCTGATTTCTCTGGTGCAGTTGTCTCTCCTGTAGCTCTTTGATAATAAACTTGATACTCCTCATTTAACTTGAACTTGTAGCTAAAGAGCAGCAAGTAGAGGCCAGGTCCTATGGTGAGTGCTGGCAGTATGTCCATCAGCTCAGGCTGACCTCCAGTGTCCTCCATTCTCAAGAAAGCTTTGAAAGAATGTTCCACCTTTTCTGCAAACTGTGGCTGTTTGGACACTTTCTCAAGAATTGCAGCTATTTCAGAATAATCATGTGATGTTACCACTTCATCAGCTACTGGTATATGTCTAGATTTCCTACCTTTGGTAAAAGATTTCAATCGTGCAACCATCTTCTGAAGTAATGTAGGTTGTGCTGGATTTTCCACAGGTCGACACTGCTCAGTACTGCTAGACTGGCTGACCTCTGCCGTGGTTGCACTACCTCCAAGGGATTCAGCTGTAGCCTCAGAAGTGGATTTAGTCTCCAGACTATTTTTAAGACTATGAAAGAGTATAGATGCTTCTTCAATGAGATCCTGAACAATAGTCCAGTTTGCCTTTCTTTCTGCTGTAGTTGGATCAGACGTGCTTTGGACTAGCATATTGGAACAACACTCCACTGTGCCTGTGCTGCAATGAACATGCTTCTCTTCCATTGCTGACAGAAGATCTATGATCTCTTTCATAAGGCGACGGCGAGTTGTACTCTTGCCTTGTCGTGGAGGACCCAGGAACATAAACTTTATAGACAGAAGCTCCAGCACATCCTTGGAAACAATGAAGTGTCTGTATGCTTGATCAAACTTGAAAACTCCTAAACACATAAAATATATGACATATTATATGATATGCAAATGAGACTATACTATTATTCCACACTGAACTGAAACAGCTACGCCTGTCTGAGTTTTGCTATTATTAGAAAGTTAACATTAAAATGATAAAAATACTTCAATGTATCTTACAAACAGAAATTGCTAAATCTCAACACAAAAAGTTTTCCTGATATACTCAAGCAAAGTTTAGTAAACAATACTGTCACATTCACGTTCTTAATCCATATCCTCATCTCCAACTCCATGTCCTAGTTTTTAACTACTTGCTCCAGTATTTAACACCCCCTAATTTAATGTTCCGGTCTGTCTTAATGTCTATAGCTCCACGGCCCAGTATCTACCATTATGTCTATCTCTAACCTATTTCACAGTGTTTCTATATTTAGAATGTAGTTAGTCACATGCAGCAATCTGATTGGTCCATTACAACTTGAAAATTTTCAAGTAGATTCATGCTTTGCAGCACTTAGAAATCAAGTAAATATGACGCTTGTTGCTATGCTCTAAGCTTTACCGTCACAGACATTTTTGTTTGTTACTTAGGTGTTAGTTGTTGCTACGTTCTACAACAGTTCAATTTGAATTGGCAACGTTAAAAAAATATTTGGCCTGGAGTAACGTCTACACTATGTCTGCACACCACAGCTGGAAGGCCTCATATTCCTAAAAAATCAACAGATTCACAATATCCTAATCTAACTAAATATTATAGTTTCTAATTTCATGTACCAAGAACCTAACTCATGTCCCAGTCTCAGGGCCATAGGAAGCCATATTGAAATGGTCGTTCCCTGCCACTAAGTAAGAGACAGTCCCTTTAATTAATACTTTTAACTGAGTTGCCTAAAATTAAGCAGAGTGATGCATTATATTTAGAAAGAATGATAAAAAAAAAAAAGAAATACCTAAAACTGTCCAAATAGAGATCCATGCTCACAACCTTACACAAATTCAAGTAAACAATTTGACATATTATTACGAACCACCTGAGCTGAAAAGAGTGGTAAACTTCATTAGTCTTCCCAAAAATCTCCAAGGGAAAGAAATATCAGTGAGCTGAAATGCGGTAGTTTAAGAAGTAAGTGCAAGCTACAATCACCATCTTTACCACACGCCATTATCAGCCATCCCTCACAGGATACCCGTAAAGAGACACGCACACGTGGGCCGTCACAGGTGACACAACTCAGAGTGTGTGGCTATTTTCAAGGGTACAACCTGAACGACCAAGGCCATTTAGGCCGTTCCATTTCCTACAGCCCTGAGTCTCCATCATGTTGCGGTGTCTAGACTCTTGTCTCAGTTTCAAGCTCCATACACCAGTCTCTAATTCCACGTCCCATCTGTTCTGGTGCGTATGTCCCAGTCTCTATCTCTATGTTCCCTCCATATCTCAGTCTCTAACTCCATGCTCTTATCTCTAACACAATGTCTCAGTCTCTAATTCCATATACCAATCTCTAATTTTATGTCCCATCTGTACTGGTGTTATGTCTCTATCTCTATGTACAAATCTCTATATTCCCTCTATATCCAGACTCTAACTCATGTCCCAGTCTCTAATTCATGTCCCAGTCTCTAATTCATGTCCCAGTCTCAACTCATGTCCCAGTCTCTAACTCCATATTCTTGTCTCTAACTCATGTCCCAGTCTCTCTAACTCTATTGTCAAGTTTCTAACTTCATTATGCTTTCATCTTTCAATATTAATTACCTCTCATAAATGCGTCAATTTGCTGACTCAGCTCTGCTTGTCCAATATCTTGTAAGACGTCTAGTAGTTGTTGCCATGTTGGATGATGTAGTCTATGCCATGTGGCAATAACAAGATTTGCATAATACACAGGATCTCTCTGTGGGTCAAGGTCTGGTAGTTCTACTCCAGTAGATTGTGCTATTTGAGAGAGGCTGTTGGCCAGGACAGATACAATCCGAATGCCCATCACTGCCTCTAGTCTGGACAGGACATTGGATGGGAACCGGTTGTCTGGTGAATAGGGAATCACTACATATCAATAAAAATATTTTACTTAAACACAAAATATTACTAGATGGTGAGAGAGCCATTCAAGTCTTTTTCAGCATAAATAAAGGAATTCATATCATTATAAGAGCATGTGAAAGTTCTCTCTGTAATCTATAACAGTGGACATACTGAAGAAAAATAGAGTTACTGCAGTTTCTGAAGTGGGACTACTATGTGACAACACTAACCTGATGAAGTTATTTTATACACTCCCTCGGAATCAGCAATCACTAACTTCCCAGAAGACAATACTGCAGCTGATGTAAATTTAGTAATGTCATGTGGTACATCTCCCTCACAAGCTGTCTCAATCCAAGACCGTGCAGTGCTCAAATAACTTCTTATAGAAGAATGTTTATCTATACTAATAAGATTTGACAAAAAGGAGGTAATAGCAAATGTTTTAATGGGTGTGGTTATCTTTCTCCATACTGTTCCTGTAGTTTTCCTAGATTTTTTAAGAGATTCTAATTTGCATATAAAAAGAATATTCTCCTTGTCATATCCTCCAGTGAAGTAGAAATTGCCTTCATGGAATGCTGATCGCATGTTCAAGCATGGAGTAGGTAGTGAGTGTGCAGTCATCCAGTGGTCACCAAGTAACACCTCCACAACATCCAAGTACTTGCCACTGTTATCTATCCCACCAGCCACTACCAGGACTTCTGGTGGTCCTCCAGTAACTGATGACATCCTGCTGCGACAAGTAGGCATGGCAGGGAGAAATCTCTCCCAGTCCAGACCAGTAGTACTAGTCAATAGTTCGTTGGTACACTTACCAAAATGTATTCCACCAACCAATACAAACTTAGACTGGTAGGTACTTAGGGAGGAGAAGCAATATTGTGCAGTAGTCGCCGTCCATGAGTGAAGGTCATCAGTAGAGGAAATATGAAGTTTGTGATAATAATCAAGTATAACTATTGTATCACGTAGTACTGCACAATGTTTAGACGGGACTTGCTCACTCCAGGCATGGCAGTGTTCCCCGTGAAGTGAGGTTAGAAGGTAAAGAAGATCAACCTAAATACATGCAAAAAATATAATTGATGACAAACACCAAAACAAACACAATATTAAAAGCTTGTTTATATGCCACTTTAACATTAAAACAAATTTTTTTTATTTATACCAGATAAAAATGCAGCCATGCAACAAAATTTTAAAAGGTAAATAATGCAGCAAGCTAATGCACACTTTATATCAATTAATATAAGTATTATGTTATTATTATGAAGAACAACAAATATAAATATACTTTAATTCAACAATGTAAACAAACACACAAACATACAATTTATTTACCAAGAGTGTCTAGACAAGCACACACTCAGTAACTCTTATGGCATTCAAACACAAAAATTTACATACTATGTTGAATATATAACTACAATAATACTAGCAGTAACAGAAGATATATGCATAACATATTTAAAAAGTTCACACGTTAAAATAATGTACAGTAGAATCTTGTCTGACAACGGTCACAGCCCAATGCATACTAGGATTGTGGATACACTGAGCTAACTCATTGCTGAGCCTTGAAGGACCACCCTTTAGATAACTTAGCGGGGGGAAAAACCCAACATAGATGGTGGCTTCCTGAGAGAAACCCCCGAGTCATAGTCGCTCCCAACCCTACAATATAAACTGGCACAATGTCACTAGCAAGACGTTTCATATTGAGCCAAATGCCACCAAAACAAAAGCAAACTAAGATATTAAGAAACTCCCACACTGCTAGGACTAGAGGACTACAGTACAACAATTGCAAAGTTCATTTCAATGTATGTACACATGATGTGAATTACAATTATACGAGTGTGTGGTTGATGTGGGGTAAAAACAATGGTCATGACTATTGGCACAACTAGATCTGGCTCCTACTCCTCTAGTCACAAGTCCAGTGGTCACTCTGTACCAGCTGTATTAATCTCTAATCATTTACATGAGAGCCAAAGTATAAATGACATTATGGTACGTCCACACATATATATAAACAAATATTCTCCCCAATTCTCAATTTGACATCACTGTATAGCATCTTGCTTGTTTTGCTCACTCACCAAATATAAACACGAACGTAAAACACACAACCATTTCATAAAATACATAAGCATACAGCACATAACCTGCCTCACCACAGAAAAATCAACTATAACAAAATACATGAGAGTTGTGTTGGTGTTAGTGTGCTATAAACACAGTGCATACTGTATCTCCACAACAAACCACACTTGGAGAATATCGCTAAAATGATTAAAATGATTACTAAATGAGGGGAATAAAGAGAAATTGAATGTCTCAGCTTGCTCACAAGTAGCATAGACAACTTAAAAAAGAAGAGAATGGAAATCATGCCAGAGTAAGGAACTCTGTTAAGTGTATTTTTTCATTATGTGTACTTTTCTCTTTTCCCTATGCTTTATTTTCAGCCTATGGCTCCTCCTAATCCGTTGAAAATAAATTCTGTCTAATACGGGTAGAATTTCTGCACTACAGAATGACATAGACTCCAACTTTAAACTACTTGAACTGCATGCCAGAGGTGCACACATGGGCACTCACTCGTACTATTTCACTTAGCTACTACGGTATTTCACTTAGCTACTATGGTATTTCACTTAGTTTCCATGCTATTTCACTTAGTTATGTGCTATTTCACTTTTTCCGTTCGATTTCAGTTGAGCAGTGATTTCCCCTATACATTTTAATTGGCCAATTTACGCCGCTGTGCTATTATTATAAAAAAAGTTAAAAATTGAAGAGTTCAACTGACTATTTTTGTGTAGCCTCTAGCACATTAAAAAATGTAATTCTGATGTCCTCACTTTGTGACTCATCATCTAAAAGATGTTGAAATTCTCTACATAAAGAACTTAACGCCCAAAGCCGCATGGCAAAGAAACAGCCAGTTTTGTATCTGGACTAAAGTAAGGCGCGAGGCTCAGAAAAACAACGTGGGAATGAAACACAGTTACTAATAGCTATGTAGATTGCCGAGAAACGTTCAACACTAACAAACTATACGTGAAATCGTTGGAAAACTGGTAAGTAAAATTATAGTTATTAGCTACCATTTCAAAATGGTAACCGCTGTTTGTCTAGTTTCTAGCAGCCAATTTTTGTTAGTATTCAGGTATTAGTGTTGTGAATTAAGTATGTTGTGAAGAAAAAAACAAAATAACTTGTGATGATAGAAAAATGTGGACTATATATAGCGACTAGGTTTGACTTTAATGTGATAAAGTTCAAAGCATGGAACTACACAAAGACCTGCTCCACATATTTTACAGTAGTATGTACTTGTTTTTCTAGGTCTGCCTGCTTTGGAGCTGAATACGACACAGTTACGTTGTCCAGGCTTCTCATTTTGTCAGGATGGAACTTTGTCTGGGAAATGTCTCTCAACTAGACGTGCAGATGGTGAAGTGACTGTGCTGAAAGATTGTGGAATGCTACTGTTTGGTGAAGAATCCATAAGCAATTCCCGTGAAAGTTATATCCTGCACTGGAGGAATAACAGCTTGCGATTATCTTGCTTCGACTTTGAGTATAAAACAAAGGAATTGTATATGGCAATGTCCAGTAAACAAAAGAAAGCTTTTCGCCACCACTTGTTTGATCTTCGATTGAAATTGTAGTATGACAAAAACTGATCAAGCCTGTACTCTGGACATATACTTGTTGTATTCCTCGATGGCAGTTGGTTTTACAGTTTCTTCGTATCCTCCGACTCCAGATTTGCTTCTTCTCTTCTTCACAATTGTAGAATCATTGTTAATGTTGGTCATTAGAGAAACTTCCCTTTTGTCCTTCCATTTCAAAAATAAAACAGATTTCTTCCTCACACTAATGATTTCACCTTTCTTCATTTTTCGTGATCTTTTTATCTCAGCTGGAACACCAATTCGGTTGCACCGTAAAATTCCGCAAGAGTAAATGCCAACTTCTGAAGGGAATAGAACATTGCTGGACTGGTGTAGAAGTTATCCATGTATAAATGATGACCCATTCCTTGGAGACTTTTGGTGACTTGCATTACAATACCGTGTGTCACACCATATTTAGAAGGAGTTTGAGAATGATCTTTTCCTAAACAAAAACAAGAAAAAACATTGTGAATGCAAAACTTGACAATTATGTGTGTACAGTTTACTTGTGTACACCCAGTTGAAGGCATAACCGGTAACGCTATCTGAGACCACAAAGGCTTTCAGCCCCCACTTAGTAGGTTTTTTGGGCATGTATTGAATGAAGCCAAGACGTCCTTTGAATCCAATCATTGACTCATCCAGTGATACTTCTCTGCCAAGCTGAAAGCGAGACTGAAATTTTTCCAAAATTTTGTCTAGAAATGGTCCAATTTTGTAAAGTGGATCATGGCCAGGTTGACCTTTGGGAATGTAATGGCTATTGTCATTCAAACTTGAGGACAAGAGAAAATCGGTCTCTTTTCATGATGGATGAAATGGCGAACTCGCAAAAGGCCACGAAGTAGACCAGTAATCTTCTATAGCAGGATAGTGAATCGATTCCATGACTATTTTCTTCATCTCCGAGAGGTCATGTTGCGAATAATCCCACATATGTGCCCTTGATCTTGGTGGAAGGTCATTTTCCACAAAGAACTGCATTCAGCATACAAATTTGTTTGCTTCACTATTTCATCAAGAATGGAGTCAAATATCAGTAAACGAAAAAAATCAAGGGGATTTTTGTTACTCATTTCCTGAGTAGGACCTGGAGTAGCAGTAAAGCTAGTGCCTGGAGTAGCAGAAGCGCTTGGTGAAGCAGTAGCAGAAGCAGAACCTGAATGACAATCTTCGCTATCGTATAAATGTTCATTTTCTACTAAAATTTCATTTTCTACTTCCATCTCATCAACACTGGCAATTTCACTAATATCTTCTTCCATTTCACATTCATTTTCACTATTATTATCATTGTTTTCTATATCAGAATATTCATGTCTCTCTGCATACTCTTCCTCATCAACATACCCCTCAAAATCATCCACAGAATCAGTATCAAGCATAGATAAAACGTCTTTAATTGTGTAAATACGTTGGGTCATCGCTGATAAAAACCGGTAGCAAGAAGTGGTAATTACCGCTGAATAAATTCCAGTGGCTGTTACCGCCTGATTGACACTGCGTCGCTGGCAACACGCATGCGGTAAGGCATCCTTGAGCATAAATATACGCACTCCGTTCAATTGCGGCATATTTATATATATGCTCGCCGCAGTGACAGAGTTAAACCCTGTATTGCACAAACGAAAGCAGAAACTGATAGTGGGTATACAAATCCTGACTCAGTGGAAGGTATTAGTTCTCCCACAACAAGTCTATAATGATTTCTGAGAGTAGCTATCTTTAGATCTACCCTCATAGGAGACTCCTCAAAAGTTGGCTTAGTAATTACAAGTCACAGCTACAATAATAAAACACTGAAAGATTCCAGACTCTTCACAAGATACAATAACTGCAAGTGAAAAATGTGAATTCTCTCTTAAATGAATATATACACACACATCTTGTGTGGTACACACCACACTCCCACCTTGTACAACGTAAAAAATACTTATACTAAAGTTAGATAAGTTCTGCGGTCTACGGCATGATAGCACACTTTTACTATAAGTAGCTTGATCATGTGATTAAAATTTTTGTTATTAAATATATTCTCCCTCTTTCACAGGCTGTTTTGTTTTTGTTATTTTTATTGTTGTTGTAGTGTCGTTGCTTTTTGGCAGTCGCTGGGACCTGAACTCAGAACAAGCAATCACTGAGCACAACAACCACTGGGCAACCACATTTTCCACTTGTATATACTAATTAGCTATATAATGCTACGCTACAGTCTTACTCCAAACAGACCAACGGAAAAATTATTTGTATCCATGGATATATATTTTTTTACTCTGCTAGTTTATCATTTCACAATTTCTTGCTCAGTCTTCTGACTTTCATAGCATAGCAGTAGCTACAACAGTACTAATATAGAATTAGAAAATTTGGTTTCTCGTTAGTAGCTGAAACTCAGTGGTTAGAGTATGTGTGCAGGTCCATAGTAAACAAGTTTGTACAGTCTGGCCAGGAAGTGGTGTGGTTTAATTAAATGATGTTTAATATTGTTAGAAATGGAATGTTATCATATTACAGACTACTCCCAACAGACCAATTGAAATTATTGGCGAGCAAGCGAGCGAGACACTTACAGGGGTAACACAATCGAAAATCGGGGATGTTTATTTATTTATTTATTGGCGAGCGAGCGTAGCGAGCGAGACAGTATTAGGGGTGGATAATGCAAAATCGGGTATATGTTATATGTATATATGTATGTGGGATGGTACGTATGCCCCTTAAACGCGCGCGCGGGGAACGTTTTTCTCCAAAAAAACACGGCTTTTTAGGCTTGACCCCAGTTTATTCTGAAACTACAGGATTAAGCAAGCCTTACTTTATACTTAAGCTCCAAAGTGTGAGAAAATTCCTGCGAAAATGCTTGCTTTTCAAGAAACAAAAAGTTGATTCGACCGGTTACTGTGGCATTGAAGACCCTTATCCAGACTTAATTTCAAAACTTCGCCGTTTTATGGGGGGGATACGGAGTGCCGGTTGTTGGTTGTCAAGAGCTGTTGGTAGTCAGAATGCCGTAGTATTAATGCTAAGGAAGCTACTACTTCTCGAGGGAAGCTGAGATAAGTACGCAATTCCATATTTGTTAGCTAAATATGCAAAATTAACTCTGGCCTTTCTTTTTTTGTAGCTAAGAGCTTGTCAACAGTGACTGGTAAATTCAAATAGTCCGATTGGCTCAAATTTGGTACTACAAAAGTTCCCACTGCTCAAGAAAATGAGGTAAGAAAGTAATTT
>WLWD01005676.1_pt1 | contig 214516 bp, 123 predicted proteins | sample 6712731 | NCBI WGS metagenome assembly WLWD01 (sample SAMN12718690, study PRJNA576275) | sponge metagenome | isolation source: marine sponge | host: Mycale hentscheli | place: New Zealand: South Island, Marlborough, Capsize Point | collected 2014-11-01 | reverse complement strand
GATGGTGTCTTTGCTGTGGATGGTGTCTTTGCTGTGGATGGTGTCTTTGTTGTGGATGGTGTCTTTGCTGCGGATGGTGTCTTTGCTGTGGATGGTGTCTTTGCTGTGGATGGTTTTTTTGCTGTGGATGGTGTCTTTGCTGTGGATGGTGTCATCACTAGACATTCACATTTGGTTTAAGTTTTCATTTTATGATATTATAATAGCTATTCTTTGTACTATTATATTGTTTATTCACTAGTTTATTCATTAGTGTATTTATAAATGTTACAGTAAAGTCATTATGATATTTTTTTGTAACAAAAGAACCATCAGATAAATGGTGGAGGTTTGTTGATTTTATCACTGGAGAAGAGTCGAGAAGTAGCTCTTACAGATCTGATCAGACATTTATGACTAAAGAAATTTCTGAAGGAGTTCAACATGCAGAGGAACTCAAAGTAGCTGCAGATAGAAATGAGGAGCAAATTAAAACTAACAATTTAACACAAGAACCTGCGTCTATTTCTTCACAAACTTCTCCTTCACCTGCTCATCCTTCTCCTACTCCAGCTTTTACATCTTCTTCAGAAGGAGACAAAGATGGCATTCGCAAAAGTCATTCAGATGGTAAGGAGATATCAAAATTATGAATTTGATGAACCCTCATCATTAAACTGACCCTCTGGTACCTCTATATTGTTATTGTTATATAATACAGCATGTAGTTTTATGCTAGTCTCTCTGATACAAAAGTTTGACTTGCATGAAAAAGTGTGGAATATGGCAGTCAGAGTGGGATAACTCCATTAAAATAAACAACAACTAGATATTCACTAGCCAGCAATTACAAAATCATCTCAGACAGAAAGAATAACTTATTGGCTTCTATTCAGATATCATTATCGATCGGGCAATTAAGCGTGCCCTGCCACTAGAACCTGTGGTCATTTAATCATTCAGTATAATAGCACAGAACTGCCTGTAACCCAATCCCAAGTTACTTTCTATTCATGCCACATCAGCACTCTTGTTGTACTTTAGTGCCAAAAATCTACCAGTTACAGTGAAGCGTGAGGACAGGCGGGTCCAAGAACTAACTGTTTTATAATATTCCGAAACAGTTTCTTCAAATAATACTTGCAGTGTAAGGGATTGGCTTCCATTCAGACTCCACTGCATATAGACTCTGTCATCATCACTTCAGTTCTTTCTGTCCTGGTAGCTATTGCTACTATCGTTCAGCCCTATTAGTTATTAGTCAAGTAGCTTAATGGAACGTGAAATTCTCTACTATTGGTTAAGGTTTCATAAGTTTCCCTCTCCTGCTCTCTTTTTTCTGAAATATCTCGGCTTTTCTTGTTTCCCACTTCCCTTTCTATAGCACTTTCTTCTCGAGTCATGGAGTCCCTTTTCCATTGTCTACCTGTCCTGCTTCTGAATCTCTCTGTCCTACTACCATGATCATGGACTTAGGCTTTGCGAAACTTTTTCCTCATTTTTCGTTCCATTTAAACCTATGCCGCCTTATTTTGCTGATTCCACCTTCTGATTAATTGCCTTTTACCTTCTCTTTCGTACTGTCGCCTTAAACATATGCTACCTTCCCTCGTCTATTACACCTGCTTTTTAGAATTAACCACTTTCTACTGAATGTGATGACACTTTACCCATCATGTAATGACAATGCTTTACCGAACCATTTGAAGCCCATGAATTATACACACTGTCGATCGTCATACTAACACACAAGCATATTATTATATGTTACCGTCTCTGTGAAAAGGGTCCTTGTCGCGGAAAAAAATTTTTTTTAGTTAGTTGCGCTAACGCAAAGCTCGTTTCATGAGCTTTAAAATGAGCTATTAAGCGCCTCATAATTCTGATTGAAAGCGGAATTACGACTGTTTTTGTACCCGGCTTTCTTGATTACGCTTTCCAAAAGAAATCGAGAAAACGCCCGTCAAAGTTGAGCTTTCGTTGTGATTAACAACATCCGGTTTTCCCCGCATACGGATGGGTTGGGCTTCGGTCTGGCTGTGGCTACCATTTGCCGGGAAAAGAAGTAAGCATGGCAGAACGGCTCTCGTTTGCGTTGGACTTTTTCGAAAACAAAGGTAAGACGTAACAGCTCTAGTTTAGTGGTAGTTTTAGAAAGGGAATTTGATAGTTTGGCTAAGCTAGCCATATTTTTAGTCCGGTGTTGTTATAAGCTAGTGCCTCGGTGTTAGAAATCTAGTTAAGCTGGCTACTTTGTCTCTATGCATTTTAGTTGACATTTGCCAGTGTGTACAGTGTGATGTCCTGGCGGTTATTACCATGGCAAAAATATACAGTTCAAGCTCAAACTCTTTATACTGTCTAGAATGTTTACATGAATAATAAAGAAATGGTTAAGGTTTGTAAGTAAATGCATGGCTATTGTGACTATGATGAACTTATAGATGAGAAATTAAAATTATTTATTTGGACATGTTCTGGCATTGTGACCAGGTTCCTGCAAAGGCCACAATGACGCTTGGCTTTAGGACTGACTGAAGACGACTCAGGTACAGAATCAAGCCCTTCACTAGTTGCAGCTACTGGATTGGGATTGGGAGTTCCAGAACGAGAAACTGGTTTTGGAAATGCAGGTAGAGGACATGTTGTGTCTTTTTCAGAATCTGGACAAAAAGTACGTATATGGTCATACAGGTACCACTCTCTCTCTTGCGACAATCCTTTTGGAAAAATCTGCTGTGGTAATGTTGATGGAGGTGGAACCCAATCATCCTTCAGAAGTGAAATTCTAATTTTCTTAGAGTCGCAACGTTCCTGAACTTGAACAACACCTGGACAAGAGGAGTCAAAGTGGAAGTGTTGATAATTCGTGATCCCAAGTAGTCGCCTGAAGTGCACGGCAAAATAGGACGACCAGTCGAATATGGGAACAATCAAAGTTCCATCTGACATCCCAACAAACTGGGTGTGGTTACAACCAGCAGAAGTTAACACACTTCCCTAGCGAATCAAGGCTACCGATGTCAGTCTTTCTGTATTTTTGTTTCAGTAGCCCGAAACACCAGTCTGGTGAGAACTTAGTGTGTCCAACTATGAGGAAGGAGAGCAAAATTTTGGTATGCCTATTGGTTAGAGTTCTCCACAACAGATACTGCACCATGATGTTGTTCTTATTTTGTCCACAGCAGTTGTCTGCGTGCAAACAAACTTCATTTTCTCCAAACCCATGATTCTCAAAAAAATGGTGCAACTGACTGACGACAATGTTTGCTCCCTTACCACAATCAAATGCTTCATCTGTCAAGTAATTCACTTGTCTGGGAACTCCTTCGCAATGAATGCCAAAAATGCTGCATTTTCTTGGAACAAGGAAGTACATGGGGCCTGGTTGCAGTGGACTAGACGGATAATGAACCTAAAAATTAATAAAATTCATTAAAATTTTGTTTCCCTGACACCCTATTTTCAACAGTGAGATAATGTATCAACCACATACCATTTGTGCATAGTCGAAGGAATAGTGGACCTGTATTGTGTATCAACCACATACCATTTGTGCATAGTCGAAGGAATAGTGGACCTGTATTGTGTATCAACCACATACCATTTGTGCATAGTCGAAGGAATAGTGGACCTGTATTGTGTATCAACCACATACCATTTGTGCATAGTCGAAGGAATAGTGGACCTGTATTGTGTATCAACCACATACCATTTGTGCATAGTCGAAGGAATAGTGGACCTGTATTGTGTATCAACCACATACCATTTGTGCATAGTCGAAGGAATAGTGGACCTGTATTGTGTATCAACCACATACCATTTGTGCATAGTCGAAGGAATAGTGGACCTGTATTGTGTATCAACCACATACCATTTGTGCATAGTCGAAGGAATAGTGGACCTGTATTGTGTATCAACCACATACCATTTGTGCATAGTCGAAGGAATAGTGGACCTGTATTGTTTTTGAATTCTCTGGGATTTTGCAAGACAAAGGTGGAGGTTGAAACAAGCCATTCGAAGTGAACTCTGAGCGGAGTGAAGTAGCACAGTCTTTCACAAATTTCCGGTACAGTGATCGTTCAGCAGCAACAACTTGAAGATGGTCCAAAGCTTTCTGCAAAGTTTGATGTTTTTCAATGTCTGTACAATTTGCCGAACGTAAGATGAGGTGACTGTTTTGCTTGCACTGCCAACAGAGGTCTGACATGGGACGCATCATTATAATGTCTGGTAGCAGTGACTTCCACAACCGACAAAAAGTATTGTAAGCCACAACATGAATATCTTCAACCCCCTCGGATGCTGCCTCATAAAGTCTCCAAATCTGCTTTTTTGATTTGCTCGATGGTAAGAGCTTCATTTCACAGGATTTGTATCCTGGAATACGTCCAGGAAGAAGAATGGAGTTTTCTTCAGCATAGTTGGCAATGAAAGCTAGAACTTGTTGGACAGACTTAAAAGAAAGTGTGTGTGATGGAAGGCGTTTCAAATTTCCATGGACACGAGGCAGTATTCCTTGTACATGAAAACTCTTATACAGGTTCTTCAGACGCTTGCTGCCTATAGAATGGAGAAAGAGGAATGCTTTCAAACAAATTTGTTTTCCCTGATGGTGGTAGGCAAAGTATGGTCTTGCTCTGGGAGTGGCTTTGTGGTGGGATTCAACAGACACAGTGTCATGATTGTTCATTAGAGCTTGCAATTGCCCTAAAATGACCAAGTCTAATTCAGAACGAGAAAGTTCCTGGCATTGCAGTCGTATTTCTTGTATGTGAGAAACTGAAAATTGCTTCACACAACTCTTACCGTTCCACTTAGAACAGCCGCAACCATTCTCAACAAATTCAGAGATGTCATCTGTAATTTCAGCAGGGGAATCTTCCAAAGACATTGTAGACATCCTACTCAAAGCCACCTCATGCACGTCAGAATTATCAATGATTCCTACTTCACGTTGGGAACATTCCAATAAGTGAGCATCAGATTCAGTTTCATCCAATTCATCCATAACATCCATTTCATGCATAGCATCCATTTCATTCATAACCTCTGTTTCATCATAACTACTTGTGCCATTAGAAATTCCTATGTCTGTATTAATAGTTTACTTTTATACACACACACACACAAAGTGCTTTAAAAATACCTTCTAAATCTGCTAAACATTCACTCTCATTTTCATCCATGTATGTAAAATAATCCTCAACCACAGCCTGCAAGGCTGCTTGATCCCCAGGGGAATAAAGGCTAAACTCATTCAGAGCGGAAGCGCACACTTCACCAGAAGCCATTATCGCCTTTAGATTGCTAACCACTTTCCCGCGCTGCTTCTGCGTTGCTATAACTACTAAAAAAAAATTTCCGTATACGCGCATGACTTTAGCAATTTATAATTCGTATACGCGCAACTTAGCTTCAGCGTTACGGGCGATTGTTTAGTGGCGGTGTTTAGCCAACTGTTCAACACAGTTCTCAACGTCGGTGAGTTATGAAACTCGGTGAACTGGTATTTCAAAGGTTGTTCTTTACGATGAATAGAACATATTTTTTGCACTTTCCATCGTATTTCCGACTTTATCGGGCTATAACTCAAAATCTTTTTTAGCGCGACAAGGACCCTTTTCACAGAGACGGTCACAAATGGATATTCTTGTAAAACTCATACTCAGCAAAAAACAAACAAACAACTAATCAGTTGACACATCTACTGACAATGATGAAATAGTCAGGATAGTGTAATGGTTACCATTTCTTACATATACTGCTGAGAAAGGGGCTAAAGGTAAAAGTAAATCAGTTTGGTTAGGGTCTAAAATTAAAAAAATACGACAAAAATTGCCTAACTAGGCCGTAATTTTTTTATTGTAGCAATCAGCAAGTGATATAAATTATAATATTAAACTAAAAACTATGTTAAGAAATTGATCATATTGATGAATATTGTGGATTTCCTGCTATATTTAGATATTCACAAGGAAGTGGATCATACTCTATTAGATCGAACTGTAACAGCTACACTTCGAGATTTGACTCTTGTTCCAAATCTATTACTTATTCTTGTTCTCATTCTTACGATATCGCCCTTACTTGTGTTAACTATGGTAAGTTGTTTTGCAAGCAATATACTCATAGCATATTAATACTAATGTAATGACTAGAATTAGACATGTAGCATCAGAGAGACATTTTTATATATTAATTGCAATTTTAATATACATACCCTTAAATTTCTATTAGTGTTTAATTTTATACTACACTGTCTTCTTGGCTGAGTTGTGTAGACTATGCTATGTACTTTTTTGGAGAAGAAGACATATAAGTTCTATTTCATTAGCATGCACTTAAGACACTTCTAAGGTCTTATACAGTGGGTGTAGTTGATCACACAATGTCTTAGTCTTGCAGACAGTATACACAGCATTATATCAAAGTCTTACTTTCCCAGAATTTGTAAATGATCAAACACTGCAGTATTTCTTAAACCAAGTTTAAATATTAATAATTATTGGTGCTTCATTACCAATAGCAGTCAATACTATCTTGCGTTGATTGATGCTGTTTCTCCCTTACTCAGGTTCAACTCCCTCGTATTATACAGTTTCACGTAAGTCAGTTAGCATGTAAGAAACAATCAAGGATATGTTAAGAAGTGTGATTATATTAACGTATTTGGATTGTTTTGATGGTTCCAATAAAGCCAGTTTCAAAGTTCAGTCTTGTATGTAAATGAATAAAAACCATTAACAAATTTAATTAAAATTGAATGAACTTCATTATTTTTGGTTGTTTTTTTCTTTTTTCTTTTTTTTTTCTTTTCTTGCTATACATTAATTTGGATTGTGAACCTTTGTCTTGCAATATAAATTGTATATTCAATTCTGCTATACATCATGCCTATATTTATATGCTCAATAACCCTTTGCACATAGGTGTAAAGTTACAATTATCACTTGTTTACTACAAGGAGTACACACTATCATTTGATTTCTTCACTAACGTATTTAGTTGATTGTGTTTTTCATTTATTTATTTGGTGTTGACAGTCCAATCGCAACTGTCACTTTTTAATTTTTGACCGGAAGTAAAGAACTGGTGTGTGGTTTTACCGGCGGTCTGAGCTCACTTATGGTCGTATTTTCCAAGCTTTGTAACTCTCCAGCAAGTCATTCTGCACCAATATAAGTGCTTGTACCACAATTAGTAAAGCTTCCTAATGAAGTAGGTATTTTGAATAGCCTTTACAGGGCTACTGTGGCTTGGGTATAGACATTATTGTCGATATATAATCAACGCAGAGCAAAATACTCGCCTATGCATTTAACGGTCAATACTCAGTTCCCAGCATATTAGCTCCATTTAATAAAGCCACACAGCAGCAATAGTATTTTATTGTTAAATATACTAAATTATGAGTAGTTCTCAGTAAAACTGCATGTTGTATACACCATTAAAGATGACCCTTACTAGCCACTATATAACACCATCACGAGCAGTTGTGAAGTGTCTTTGCGAAGAGTTTTCTCATAAATCTACTTCTGAGAATATTTTATGAATTATATTAATCATGTGAACATAATAGTGTGACAATAATTGATATAAGTCATGAGTCAGTCTTCCCAGACCCAGGAAACTGCAAGACCAATTCTTGTGCTTGAAAACTATGTCTGTAAAGATTTTTCTGCAAGTATGTCAATACCATCTAAGTGAAGAATTGCAAATGTAAATGAATCTTAGTTGCTTTCTCGCAGATCACTTTTTGAAAATACCTTTACATATTTAACAAATAGCTATTTGCGGGTTTGATGAAAGCCATGTTTTGTATGTATGAACACTTCACCACAGAGTGACTCTTCCAGATAAGGCTTGTCCACTCCTTTTTAAGCACTGGAGACAGTGATGACAATCTCAATATCAGAACTAGAGTAGCATTAAAGATGTGGGTGCATGGGAACAAAATTGTTACGGTCTTTACAGCTGTATAGACCTATATAGCTACTTAAGCATTTCCTGAAATAACGTTGGGAACTGCTTTTTGACCGCTTTCTGCAGAAATCATTCACCAAGTTAAAAACAACAACAGCATTTCTATTAATACTGCTGGTAACTTCACTACGAGAAACTTCATTGCTAATTATTTACATAATATATTATATTGCATATTTAATGAGGCTAGTACGAAAGTCTATGACTTCCGGTTACGCTGGCGATTGGACTGTTGAAAACATACATACATTTTACTTTGAAACATACTTAATTATTAACCCTACGTATTTGTTTTTAATTAATATGTCTGAAATAATGAAATAGGCATAAGCCTATTTACCCAAACTGTGAGAAAACTCCATAAAAGTTTAGTTCGTAAATCACAATGCAAACTGTATTATGTATCTTATAAATCTCAATATTGGATGTATTTTAGCTTTGTTATATTATGATTGTAGCTACTGTTAGTGGTGGGAGACTGAGATTAGTTTCTAATGGCTACAGTAATTACCCTTCCAGCGGTCGTTTGGAGATCTACTTTTACAACTATGGATATTCTTGGATGCCATTCTGCAATCAATATTTTAATAACTATGATGCAGATCTGGCATGTAAAAAACTTGGATTTGTGCGTGCCTCTCACTATGGAAGGGTGGGAAACTTAGGGTAAGATGTTAATTTGAATGTATTAAATAGTGCAATATACATTTGTACCATGGTGCATTTAAGCCGTCAATAGCATTGCTCATTTCAAAGTTATCAAGTTTCATACACACCCTCTTTTAAAAGTTAACCTCTTTAAAAGTAAATAAGTATACTATCCTTTAAAAAAAAGTTTTTATGTCTTTCCTGTGAGCCATGGTACAAACTGCTGTTATAGTATCCCCTATGTACTAACACTGTACTAACACTAACACTGTACTAACACTAAGAGTTTTAAAGCCAACTTTACACCTTGAGTTATTAACCCTACTGTAGTGACGATATCTAGCTTAGAATAAACCACTTATTACACTCATCATAGTATGGCAAGATATTTCACTCTAGGACTTTATTTTCACTAGTAGGCTAATTTATTTTCAAGAGCCAGGGGTGAGTGAAAATAAAGCCTGAGAGTGAAACTTATTGCTATATTACTCTTGTGAGTGTATTAAGTCATGTGAGATGTCTTCACTGCAGTAGTTTGTACTAGAATTGGTAACTCACAGTGTAAAGTTGACTGTAAAACTCTACATCTCCACCTCACAGCTGATATTTTAGCAGCTGCTCTAACCTTGTTGAGTAGAGTTCACTAGAGGAGGATAGCTGTAAAAACCCACTAGCTTAAAGTAAGAGTAATGAGCTTGCAGCAATACTGGTAGAGATAGAGATAACACCTTGAGATAATTCACTGGCCATGTACCTAAAATAGCATTGTGAAGTTATCTAGCATGGAATAAATAAATCTATTTGTTCCATGCTAGTTATCTTCACAATGTTGTATTTAGGTACTTTGCCTGTGAGAGCATGCTGGGTGTTAACACATATTATATTATCACTTTGGGTGTTATCTCACTGTATATGTGACCGGATTTGTGAAAACCCGGCTAAACACGGCATCTAAAGTTTTCTAATTTATTCTACCAGTAGGCTGCATGGGGCCTTGGGATGCCTTCCTCCTAATTTGGAAGCTGTAGCACAAGCCGTCTTCGCCCTACGCACTACAACACTTCAGTATTTTTGCTAAACTTATTATTGCTGATTTCGAAAAAATGCCCGGTAAAGGCGTTGCTAAGGTCAGGGGGCATGCCTTGTGTCCGTATACTATTACTGCGTGTCTCCGGGACACTATGGAATAAATCGGTTACAGGCGATTGAAAGAAGTCTAAAAGGCTTAATGCAGGGCTCCTTAAGAAACTATGATGACGAGAATTGCCAGAGCTTACAACTGCGTCATAAGCTAGAGCTAACTGGTGTCTATCCATTTCTGCCATAAAAATTTTTTCGAAAAAAATCGACCCATAAGGCTTTACCCGGTGATACTGAAAAAAATTGTTTGCCGCATTTAGGCGGATTTTTTCAAATCCGGTCACATATGCCAAGCTGTGTATCCTCTGATAGGTTAGTGATGGCAACTAGTTAGCTTACCAGTTTTCAGTGTTTTTCAAGATTTTTCATTCTCTTAGGCTTTATTGTCACTCATCTCTGGCTCTTGAAAATAAATTCGCCTGCTCATTAAATATTTCACCATATCACACTCTGACTCATGTAATGAGTACTAAATGTATATATATATATATTTACGGGGGTTCATTTTGGAATTACATTTGGAATTGGGGGGGGGGGGGGAGATTGATCTTTTGTTATCTTAACCCCCTGCACTGGCAGATGTAATTCAGTGATTTTCTTTTTTCTTGATAAATGATGTTTATAAATTAATATAAAATTTGGAGTTCAAAAATTACCAAGGAGGGGGCACTTTCCCCCTTGATGTTGTTTTGCCCCCACCCCTCCTCCTCCAGCAAATTAAAAAAGTTAATAACGGGGATGATTACAAATGCTTAAATCATATGTTAGTTGCTGCTCTAATTATTGTCTTGGTAACATGGTGTCCCCCCTTAAATTAATTCCAAAATGAACCCTTGTATGTACACTCAAACATGAGTTGGAGTGTGAACAGGCAAAATATTTCACTAGCAGGTTAATTTATTTTTAGGAGGCAGAGGTAAGTGACAATATAGCCCAGAGTGAATTATCTTGGTTTATTCTGCTAGATATTTTCATTGCAGTAGTTTGTACTAGGGTTAGTAACTCTTCTGTACAGTTGGCTGTAAAACTCTGTAGAGGTTATTCCTACACCCCCAGCTGATACTTTAGCAGCTGCTCTAACCTGGTTGGGTAAGGCTTCAGCTAAAGGAAGGTAGCTGGAAAGCACAGATAAGCTAGGACACTAGCATGTTGAGGGTAATGAGCTTGGTTATACAGTCAGATAACACTCAAGGTGATAATGTGAGTTATCACACTTGTCACTTACCTAATAATAGCATTGCGAAAATATCTAGCATGGAATAATTGCTTTCAGAAGTTAATGCCCTATATTTGTTTCACTGTTCAGGTTTTAAAAGCCTTTGATTAGTAATCACACTTACATGTAAATGTTTACACTATAGGGTCATTAATTTGTTTATTTGTAGTTGGTGTCACCAACACAGTTCCAATAGCAACTAATATATAGTATGTCCAAGTTGAGTTGGCTGCAAGAAAAACTTGAATAATTTTTTAACAGCAGCAGCTACCGAGTCTGGGGTTTGCACCCTTGGATTTTCGCACCAAAGCAGTTAAAGATTTCCTAAGTAAACTCCAAAACAGGAGGGAAAGTGCTATTCCTAAACTCAATGCTACAGTCAAAAAGAATAAAAACATCCACTGCTCTACATGCGCTCAAATTTTGTCACTCAGTATGGTTAAGTCGAACACGAGTAAAGTTTTCAATGAGATTTTTAAACAGCGAAACTTGTCCATTCTTCAGTGGGTACTTTTCTAGCCTCGTATTCCATGACTATTATAGGCTATGAGCGCTGAAGTATTCAGTTGTTGCGTCTATGGTAAGGTAAGTCTAATATGCAAGTCTATCTGTTTAATAACAAATGTTGAGCTGTAAATAGAAAAATGCCTTTCGCTAGTAGATTGTAATATAGCTGTAGTGTCATTAACTGGCTACTGTAGGCGTGTTTTGTTGGGGAAGGTTTAAATCAAGCATATCCAAACGGTGTGATTGTTAGAGCTGTTTTTATACAGAGTTCTTTCTTCCACTTACATAGCTATTTGTTTTCTAGATTTATTGTGGCGATTGAGTGCATATTTTTGCACTATTGTTAATATTAATGGTTGTGATAATGTAATTGTAATATTGTGATCGCATTATTTTTTTAGTGAATATACAATTAAATTAAATAATTGACAATAACAATTGAGCTTGCACAAGTATAGAAACTTCAACAACAGGACTAGTGTCATTGTTATGAATTTTAGAAGAATTCTCACAGGTAGACAGCGTGGCTGTTCTAACACTTGAAAGGCTTTCTATATTTGGGCCACCTTTAAAGTCTTCTGTGACAGGTATAATTTCACTCTAGGTGCGCACCTGTGAACAGAATAGCACCAGGAAATAATTATTTAGAACTGCAAGTCCGGACTTCACTAAAATCTAGCAGGTTACTGCATTTAATGCGCACCTGAGTAACCGCCTCTTTTCATGTCAATGTTAATTCACTCGCACGTCAATTGCTATTTTAGTTCACATGACTAAATTGCTTCTGGTGCTTTACTAAGTGCATTCCTCATTTACCACGCTTTCAGTTGTGCCAACTCAACTTGGACATATGTGATTCTGGCACAATTGATTAAGAAAAAAATGTACTGATATGCAAATTGTATTGATAAAGATGCTTATACATTTCCTGCTTTATGTAGATATTCTCAAGGCAGTGGATTATATTCTATCAGATCTGACTGCTATAGTTATACCTCGGGATTTGACTCCTGTCACAAATATGTTGTTTCTTCCTGTTCTCACTCTTATGATGTTGCCCTTTCTTGTGTCAACTATGGTAAGTTAATGTAAGCTATCTGCAAGCAATGCACTCACAGCTTGCATTTTAATTATACTGTAAATTGAAACTTTAAGTGGATTGGGGGAGAGACTTGAATCATTTTAATGTAAACATTTTTTGAAAATGTTCATACTTATCAAAATAAACGTGAAATGTATTAAAATAGCAATAATTAGTTACAGATGGTATTTGAATCTGTTGTAAATATTCATAATTACCAAATACTTAGCAAAATAAATGTGAAATGTATTAAAATAACATAATATTAGTTATAGGTGGTATTGGAATCTGCTGTAAATAATATGTATTTGTATGATAGACTTAATAATTAGATGATGTACTATAGGCCAAAGTTAGAGATGCAGTTTTTATCTGCCTATGATTAATCATTCCATTCTCAAAAAATGTCAACCATTGTTATGGTAATTTTCCTTGGGGCTAGTAAGAAAAAATAACCCAAGTACATGTAGACACTTTTATATAGTTAAAACTAGAGTAGATTAGTTTGCTAAATCTTAGCTATAATCTATGTTATCAAATTACATGCTCACAACAAGAATTTTACTAAGTGTTTATTAATATAATATGACTAAGTATACATAATTTTTATTTTATGGTTTTTTTTTATGTTTTTTTTTTTGTATAGATTCTCCAACAGTATCACGTAAGTAATTTTAGATAAGAGCCTTGCATTTTGTATCACGTTGACATGAATAAAATAAATTTTGGTTCTTACAAACTTGTCATTGATATTAAATGTGTCTTTCATTGAGAGATTCTTTCTCTGGCAAATCCAACAATGTTTTAATTGAGTATATTGATCGTGCAGTGGTGGTCAGTTTAGTTTGCAATTGATGTCAATTTTGTTGTTCAAGTTTTCAGTACTATTAGTATACCTTTAGGCTACTATTGTCTGCCAAAAAAAGCAAATGGTTAGCCTTCAGCGTGCATACATGTACAGTTATTGTACTGTCAGTCATTCTGTCAGTCAGTCCTTTTATCACATAAGAGCGGATCTCTTAGACTGCAGCATTCCTATTTAAAAAAGGCATCATTCATTTAATGGTTTTTTATCATGCCAGCTCAACTTGGACTGAGAAAATTACTCAAGATACATAACTAGTGACATCCTTGACCACAAATGGCAAGCAAGCCTGTGCACAACTAAAACTTCAAAAGAATCTATCAGTCCATTTCCAAAAGTATAAGTATGTAGCCTTTGTGACCATACTTTAGCTAACAAATACATGACTTCTTACTTACATCAACTTCTGGAGTACCGGTATTTTCTGTAGTCTCTAATATAGCTTTCTGACTATCTGATTACCAGTTGCTTTTGACAACAAGCACTCACAGTTACTATAAACAGCCACATTTTTTTATTAAATCCGGTAAAGGGTTACCATACCATGGTAACCTTTCACAATAACATTTTTTGCGACTTGAAAAAACAATAAGTTCTAAAGAATTACCCCACAATTTCGAGTCCAAGATTAAGTTTATAAGCCCCAAGTGTGTCTTGTGGTATTCAGAGACACCTTACAAAAAGGTAAACAATTAAATTAGCAGTTGACCATTTATTATAGCAAATAAATACAGAACTACTCTCTTACCTTAATTTCCTGAGTAGTGATAACACAGTAGTATCAAGTTTAAACCATTCTGATTACTTTTATTACCAGTAACTCTCTGTTACAAAATTAAAAAAAGCCAGTTATTTTTTGTGACTTTAGTTAAAAAAATATGGAATTAAGTACCTATCTCAGATTCATCCCGAGTAGTAGTAGCTTCTTTAGAAGCCATTCTGACTACCAGTGGATCTTGACAACCAAGAAATGGCACTTCATAGCTCAAAAAAAGGCAAGTTTTTTAATTACTCATATATGCTAAATGGGATTCAATGCCATAGTAACCACTCCCCGCAACTGTTTGAATTGAAAAAAATAAAGCTACAAAAAAAAGTTACATTATTTTAATGTTTTCATTGTGATATTCTTTAGCTAAGCAATAGTTGTAACACACAATACTTTCACACAACTGAACATACCTTACACAAGACTTACCTTCATGTTTATTCTAGTGGACAATGAATTTTTAAGTAAATCTGTTGCGTAGGGCTTACAACTATGACAAATAGCATATCAACTTACCACCACCAATAACTCGAATAGAAATGGAACTTGGGTAAGTTTTTGAGCACCCCAAAAGAATTCAAAGCGGTAAACAATTCAATTTCTAGGATGATAGGGTAATGATCGATATACCAGAGGATTCTGGTTAGTGAAGTTTGGGACGGAACCTAACAACGAACTAACACAAAAATATGAGAGGGTCAAAGTACAAAATGACATATATATGTCCCCACATATATATAAACAAATATGCCCAATTCTCAATTCGACACCAATGTATAAGTGTCTCGCTTGCTTCACTCGCTTACCAATTATTCCATTATCCAATATCCAAAAAAAAAAATTTCAATTAGTTAACTTTGTTTTTCCTATGTAAGTACTCTTTTGTTTGTGACTTCTAATTATTAATTAATCTTTAGCGTATCAGAGTTCAGGAGACCTGAGGTTGATATCCCATGGACATTCTAGTACTTATCTTTATGGAGGACGCCTGGAGGTGTATTATCACAACAGCAGTTCTCAGTACTCTTGGATGTCATTCTGTTACAATGGATTTAGCAGTCATGCTGCCGACTTGGCATGCAAACAGTTGGGTTACACAAGAGCTTCTACATACAATAGAGTTGGAAGTTTAGGGTATGAACATAAATTAAATTACTAATACGTTGAGAAATAGGCCCAATGTGGTGTATATCCAATTGGTGTTATTTACCTTTTTATTGCTTTTTAAATTCTTACAACATTGATTTATTTCATAACTGTCAACCCCTATTCTTCTCCTAGAGTATATTATTAGCCTTAGTAATTATTGCTTTAATAATGATTGCAGGCAAAAATATAAAAAAATTCACACTACGAATATTCTTGACACATTCAACTTAAGTGCAACAAAAATCCAGCAAATCCCCAGGGAATATAAGGAGTCTTGTGTAGTACATGTGTCATGTACCAATGACAGTCACCGTTGATTTTGGCTCTCTTTATTCAGATATGATCGGAGCACATCATCAAGTTCCATTTCATCAGTTAGCTGCTATTCTGGTTCACAACTACGATCCTGCTACATGAATGTTTATTCAAGTTGCTCTCACTATGACGATGTGGCGGTGACATGTACTTATGAAGGTTGGTCAGTAATTAAAACCAATTCACAATTTATTACTCAGCCTTCTTATATTCATTAGAGGCTGTTGAAATGATAATTATTAGTAAAAACATTTACACATAAAAATAATGTTTGACAGCAAAGAATATGAGTTTGCTAGGAATGAGAGTTGCATAGCATAAATACATAGAATTGGAAAAGTTATCATCATAGCGGAGTGGTTAAAGCACTATTGCATTAAACAAGTGGTCTTTGGTTTGATAGTCAATTACTGGCAATTTTTTTAACTCTGTATTTTTTTTTAAGCCAGTAAAGGAGAGAGAACATCTGATAAAGTTGAAGTATTGTAGAGATTCTCTATTTCTTCAATCTCTCTCTCTATCTCACACTATCAGCATGAATCATGTTTCTAAGCTGGTTAAATTTTGTTAACTCTATTGATATTTGATATAGTACACGTATTCTTAGCTGGCTAAAGACAGTTCACTATTCTAGACACCTGATTGCTTAATAACCCACAGCATGCATGTGCGAGAGATATATCTGGCTGGCTGTAGATTTGTAATGCGCCGAGTTTTGAGATAGCTGACTGTTAGCCATTGATTTTGGTATGAACTTCTCAGCTATTTTTAAACTTTTTATTGTGCTACTTTTTTTAACCCTTTCACCGGTAGATTTTTAAAAAGAAAATATGTAAATAGATTAAAAAAATTATAACAAATTAAACTGAAAAAAGTACCTAGCAAACATATATTATATTCATGTAGCACACTAGTTAGGGATTTTGAAAAACCGCATGTATGTTGCCTAGCAACAAACCACAAAAATGTAATTAATGTTTCATAATATTTACTGAATTATATATTTATAATGAAAAATCTAAAGTTTACAAAAATGTTGCTTATAATGAAAAATCTGTGAGAGTATATTTCAGAAAACAGTTACATTCAGGTGGAACATGTAAATGGACCTTGCAAAAGGAGCATTGAATACGAGATTACTATGCTCTATTAGCTAAACCTAGAACTAACTATCCTTGCATTGCTAAGCACAGCTATCTAAGACATGCCCAGTGTTAATCCTCAACTTCAGCATCTGAAGATTCAGACCCATTGCAAGTGCTATCATCAGAAGAATGCACAGCATCTTCTAAAGCTTCCACTTCCCTAAAGTAACTGTTGGAGATCCAATGAAAGCAAAAATATCTGTACTGCTCTCTTGCAAGTCCCTTTCATCGCTCTCCGCTTCAGATAAACCAAACTTGTCGTCGAACAACAAACTAACAACACCGTCTGCACTCAGCCACGAAGCCATACTACCGCTGAGTAGGCTAATAAAATTTGACCAAATAGTACGTCACAGTTTCCTTAGTTACCGTATACCTGCGCGTTAATAAAAATTATATGTAATAAGGCTAAGCTTAAGCTCTATTTTGGTGTTTAAAACAAGTCGATAGCGTGAGCGGTTCATTTTTTATACTTCTTTTTGTGTCGATGGGTACCTCGACCGCCATATGGCGGTTATACCGGTGAAAGGGTTAATTTCGGGCTGATTTTTGACAAAACACAAAGCTATTAGCTCACTGTAGGCAGGGTTTCATCTAAGGGGGGGGGCGCAGTGGAAGCTTCCCCCCCAAACTGGTCAACTTCCCCCCCAAATGAACCCAACTTCCCCCCCAAGATTAGTTGCAAAAATTAATAATATTATTACGATAGCCAACATTAAATAATGATTACACAAGTAATCTGCGTGTTTTTTGCTGCTTCCAGTGATCTATAATAGCCTCCAAGCTTTCATTGCTTAGTCTTTCTGGTCCCTCAATACAGACTCTCATGGCCTGATCTAGAGTGTTGTCACTAAGCTGATTCCTCAACCTCGTTTTGACTAATTTCATGTTGCTGAAACTCCTCTCAACTGTTGCTGTAGTCACTGGCAGGATTGAAACTATTGTGGCTAATGTGACAAGGTTGGGAAAAGCAGAGCCAAGAGTAGTATTAGATACAAGAGCATTGATTACTTCTTTAGCTGTGCTGTTCTTGAACTTTGTGAACATCATTCGTCGAAATATTTTCCATTCAGCCTCTGTTTGCTCTGGATTAACATCAGGTACTGAAGTGCCAGTAGTGCACTGAAAAGACACGGTTTGAGGCTTTCCATAGTAGTTAGTTAGAAGTTCTAACTCTTCTGACCCATACGTAGATAAAATTTTTTCTTCTTCTGGCAAATGACGAGGGTTGAATATAGAATATGCTGAAAATACATCAGATGATCTCATTCTGGATGTTATATGGTCAATAACACTCTGAATATAAGGTTTATATACAGTCTGAATGAAGGTTTCCTTATCAAACTCTGTAATCTCAATATCAAGTTCTCCTAGCTGTGCTGGGTCTGAAAATACCAGGGAGTGGTCTTTGAACCAAGTACTAGAACTGGGATTATCTTTCAACTCCCTTAATCTGCCAGTAGTGGTTTGCACCATCACTGGTACAACTGAAAGATCAAGATCCTTGGATTGAAGACCTCCCTGTAGTTTGGCTACTGTATGGAGAACATCACAGAGCATGTATAAGCATGCAACAAACTTGTAGGTACACAAGAGCACAGAGAGACCATATGCTTCGGCATCGCCACTTTCAGCATGTATTTCTTTGAAAGTTTTAACCAAAGCAGGAAGCACTTGTCGGACAGCACGGACACAACGTTCTCTGGCTAACCATCGTGTATCACTGGGCTTGGTAACCTTTATTTCAGGTGTATTCAACACTGCCTCAATTTCAGCCAACTTTTCGGCTTTCTTTGGCGAATAATGGAAGCATTTCCACATAGTAAGAAGGGTACCTAAGACTCGTTTCACTTCATTGTGTTCATTTGCTGAGTAAACTGCAGCTAACTGGAGCTTATGACAATGACAATGAATATAGAGAGCACTAGGAACAAGAGATCTCATATGTTTCTGCACTCCACTCCTCTCACCTGACATAGTATTTGTTCCATCAAAGCCCAAACCACGAATTTTTTGAAGGGAAATGCCTTTGTCATGGAGAAATGCAAGCAAGTACTTGGTAAGAGCTTCAGCATTAACTTCATGTACGTGAACCAGACCTAGAAAACCCTCCACAGCTTTACCATCTTCTAGCCACCTACCACAAATGGCCAATTCCTCCTTTGAAGAGATATCAGTGCTTTCATCTGCCATGATAGAGTAAAATTGGCTGCTCTTGAAGCGAACAAGTATGTTATCTTCTATATGAAAACTAATGCTCTTCAAAAATTCAGCTGTACTAAATTTTGAAAGGTAGGTAGCATTGGAAGGAGAGGATTGCTTGTGTGATTCTAATTGCTCAATTCCATTGTCAATTTGAAGTTGAATTATGCCATCAAACATAGTTGTATGAGGGGAATGATTTATGACAAGATAGTGAAGCGATCTTAGCAATATTTTTATGAGGCTACGATTCTTTTTTCTCTCTTCATCACTAATAACAGACATTCTTTCAATTATGTCCCCCGAAGTTTGAGCAACACTAGCCAAAGCCTTTACCTCTACAGCTGCCAAATGCCATTCTGATCTTTCATGTTGCCTCAAGAGTTCAGTTGCTTTAACCCAATTAGCAACTGGCTTAGATACCCATGCTCCACGCGCAGATGGTGGAAGCTTACCAAATCTCTTACAGATTGAACAGTACATGCCATCATTTGGTAAATAGTCGATCCAACACCATTTATCCTTCCACTTAGGGTTAAACTTCAGGTTTTTCTTGTACATCTTCATTTTCTCAGCTACAGTAGGGCCTCCTCCTTCACTCATTTGACGTGGTCGTTTGGAAGTACTTGGCTGACTTTCATTCGCACCAGCACTGTTGCCTGGCTCTTGAGGAATCAAAAACCTCTTCATGCTGCTCTGCTATTTAGTGCACACTGCACACAGTGCATAGTGACCTTTCATCCTCCAGCTGTCTTCACAGCTTGTAGCTTGGTGACCACAACTTGTCAAGCATGGACACATTAATTGACAGGCTCTTATAGTGTTGTAAAAGTTCTTAAAATTGGAAGTATTTTTGGCTTCACGCTCCACAGGAGGGGGCACATCCCCCTCCCACACCTTCCCCCTCGCAGTGGCCGGCAGTCCTAACTTCCCCCCCAAGAAAAAATTCCTAGATGAAACCCTGGTAGGTACTAGCTTTTGTGGGTGGTGCCCCCTATCGTCATGTTATGATCACATGAGCAAATAGTTTCTTGCAGTGTGCAGTAATTTTTTAAGTGAGAATTTAAGTGAGTGCTTGAATTGAGTTTCACATTGAAACTATATCAGCAAATGCTACTTGCATATTTAACTTATTAAGACAATATTTACATCAGCCATTTTCATTGCACAGCTATATTGATGCGAATAGTCTGAAATTTTATTCTGTAAGGGCTAGGAATTGTATAGTATCGCTGAGGTTCATACTTTAGGAGCTTCATTTCTGATTACATTAGTGATGTTCTATTTTATTATAGATGTCATCTAAAACCATTTTAGCTATTTTTTTATTTCCGTGTTCTTATTGCAGACTCTACCACTTCAGCTGGACTTATTGCTGGCTTGGCTGTAGGATCTTTAGTGCTGTGTTCATCTGTATTCATCGGAGTATTGTTGTGCACAGTAGTTGTTGTCATGTATCGCAAGAAGAAGATATCTCAGCCAAGGACTGTTAATGTAGTTCAAAACCCTCCTGAAGTAAGCTATCGCATGTCAGACCTGGCAGCACAAGAAAATAGCGAAGTACCTGTGGCTGCAACCAAGTTCGCTCCAAGTCAATTTACTCCAATAGTGTTACAAAGTAATGATGGGTGTGCTCAGGATACGGGTGATGCTAAACATTTTGAGGCTTTCGAGGATGACTCTAAAGATGATATTAAAGATGTATACACATTTGATAATGATGATGACGATGATGATGATATCAAACCACTCATCAGTTAATGGCTGATTTGATTATAAACATTTCGTATTCTTTTAGCATGAACAGTTTGCATATTATAGTTATCATGTTTCCCGCTTGTTTTGAACATGTTATTAGTATTCATTTTCTATATTATATATATATATACTTTACTACGTCGGCTATCGTTTGCTTTTTATTTGAATATTCTTAAAACTACTTTATTATGTATTACTAAAGTAACTCACTAGTCACTGGCACAAGACTAGCATGCAACCTGCCACAACTACACAGTGACAATAAAATGTCTAAATTTGGTATACTCCTCATCTAGCCTGTGTGTGAGCTTCAGAAAGGTTACAGTGTATAGATACTAACATATAGCACATAATATTCTGCAGTCTAATTTTGTGTCCTTATTATGACATCACAGCAACTACTCGTAGATTGGTAGGTACACCGTCAATCTGCAAGATAGAGGAGAAGATTATTATTTTTAAATAATCCTATTGTAACTAGCTACTGCTTATTCTTGCTGATATGAGTAGCTAAAGGTAAACATCTTTAACTAACATAATTCAGTTTTTGTGCTCATTTACTATCATGCTTGCTACTTCTGTCAGTCTCAACAATTAGCTATATCAAGTTTTATTTATAGTAGATACTATTTAATTGATAACTGGCTGTGAGAATCATTTTAGAAATAATTTTTTTAATGTGGCTTTTTGGGACATCACAGAAATTCAGCTCAATAAAATTCCTCCTACCTCAATGTTATAATATGGCGCAATATTTTTACAGCAGACGTGGACAATGCTAAGAAGAATAACCAGTAGTACCCTTCAGATTTGAGCTAAATCATGTGAAGTTCCACAGCTCCAGATTAACCACCTTTTCATCCTGCACCCTTTGCAGACTAATTTTGAGCCTAAAGCCATCTAGCAGAAGAAATACTCATCACTCTCTCATTAAAGACTTGCATTAAAAAGAGAATATTAACTGGCATGGAAAGCTGTATCTAGCTAATGATGATAAAGTGCTGCAAAATAGCCAGGCAGCAATGGTGAAACCTGTCCCAAAATAGATGAGAATTTAATGAAACCATGCATTGATACGAGTTCAGGTATAAAAATTTCCACAACTAAATACAGGATGTGCATGAGTTCAACTATAAAAACAACCAAAATACAGAGGTCTCTTTCATCCATTTATTATGCAGGCTTTTAAGAAAAGTACCGGTAGACACTGAAAAGGTGTTCTAATTTAGTTCTAATAACATAATTTGCCGCCTGTTGAGTCTAAGACTGCAGTAAGCAGCAACATAGCTAAAGGTAAGATGTAGCTTAGCGGGGGGGGGGGGGGGGGGGGGGGGTTGGGGGGGGGGGGGGGGGGGGGTTGTACTTTGATTTTTAGGTTTAGCGACACGATCCCCGCAAAAAATATTAGGTAAAGGGTCGCTTCAAATTGAATAAGAGGGCGTTCACAAGAAGAAGAGGTGCTGAGGGGAATGACCCGGAGTGACGTAACCCTTACTTCAGTGGTAAACAACCGGAAAGTCGAGTCGGGATGGTGTCTACCGGTCAGATTGCTTTACTACTCGTACTTACAGCAGTTGGTGGTAAGTGTATCCGTTGTAGGTTGGTGTTGGTAGTCAAGCTTCAATGTGTCTGATTTCCTTCAGCTGTATTATATCAAAGTATATACTTAATTGTTTACTATGTTGGTGTGGGTCAATGCAAGCTATTTTAGCTGGTTATCCAATGAGATCAATTGTTAGTAGCACACTGAAATCATCAATGGTACAAAAGTTATTACTCACTCACCTTCGGTGTTAAAGAAGAAGATTAGTGTTATTTTTCAGTGGGTCTTTAATGTTCATATAGACTTTACTTTATGTTGAGGTTGACAAAGTTATGCAAGCATTCAAGAGTTATCTGTATGGCTATCCAAATCTATTTTGCTTTTCAAGGCCCAGAAATCTTTACTGAACGTTTGCTAATTTCACCACCCTATCACATGTACTACAAAACAAATCTATGTAGCCAATATATCTAGCTATTTTTCTCACACAGTGCACCCTGTCTTTACTACACTCACTCGTCAATTTCAATATTTGTGCTATCATTAGCAAGTTGCTCTAACCTAGTCTGGCATAGACAGACCCTTTACCCAACCTCTACGCGGAGAAAGGGTCTGAGGACAATCATGCCCTTGCTATTCTAGAGCCAAGATTTTGGGATGTGGTTAGTTAACTTTTTTTTCGTTTCCTAGGCAGCCCTCAGTGAAATGAGTCATCTTACCACAAGTGTACGTAACGGAGCCTCGTTCCTGAACTATCAAGTGTTGGTAATTGCTGCGCCTGTGCAAAATACTCTATGGTTGTACTCGGGGAAGCTCATCCAGCAAACCGTGGGCGCCGTATCAGTAATTAGATAACCACTACCACATTCCTCTAGAACAGTCAAGGTGCATGGTTGTCCCCAAACACGTTCTCTTCGTAGTGGTTAGGTAAACAGTCTGGCTACGCCAGATTAGCTCTACCCAGTGTGCAAAACAGCTTGAGGTAAACTTCTTTATCTAAAGAGAATGATGAGCGCTGGAATACATGGTAAGGCTAGTCAGGCTATGGCCTGACCTCTTTTTGGGATGATTTTACATTTTATTCTTAGAGGGAAAAAAACGACTATTTAACCTTGGAGGTATATTTAAATTTCAAATGTCAAAACAAAAAACAACTTTAAAGACCCGAAGCGTGCCATGAAAAGACAAGCTACTTTTTATTCTCTCACGTTCTCGAAATACAATAAACGGGGAATAGGCAGAGTTTCAAACTAGCAGCTAAAAAAACGGCATAGCTTTGAGACTACTGCATGCACTCTACAGCTTACCTCTGGCTGAAAGTTTACCACTACATCAAGTAGAGTAGCCAAGGATTCCGACAAGACAAGCTTTGACACGCTACGAAAGCTAAAAAGAACTCCACGCAAAACTTTGTCAAGTCTTCCTTCTGCTTTCTCCATTCTCTCACTCTCTTTTCATCTACACCAAACTTCCTGCTAGCACTCCTGTTTGTATTTTACATAGCATAATCCACCACCTTCAATTTAAATGTAGCATCAAAACTTCTTTTTTTTTGTGCTGGTAGCCATTATTACCACATGAACCACACGCCGTTTATACAGCACGCCGAATATTAGTCGGACAATAAATGCATTATAGTAGCCCTTGTGATGTTTTTAATGGCAGTTCACTAGAGTGGCAATATGTTCAGTTCTGTGGCTAACTATGAGAGCGGCTACTAATAATTTCGATAGGCGCATAGGGAGGCTACTATTCGAGAGAATCCAAATACGGTAACTCATGATATTTCACCTTGTTATTTCACCCGCTATATTGCTTGCTCAAGCTCATTACCCTTGTAGTTATAGCAACCTCCAGTCAAGTTCAACACTTTCTCTCCCCCCCCCCCCCCCCCCCCCCCCTCTGGTGAGCAGCTGTGATAAAATAACAGCTGGGAGTTTGGGGAACCCTTACAGCCAACTTTATACCTGTGAACTAGTCTGAGTGATGTGGCAGGATATTTCACTCTCAGGCTTTATTTTCACTCCCCTCTGGGGCTCATGAAATATTTTGCCATATCACACTCTGACTCATGTAATAAGTACTATATAATTATTTATATTATATATATTTATATATATTATATATATTATTAAATATATAACCACTTAAACATTCATAAGGGATCACATTTATAGTTTAATGCTATTCTCTTTACGCAAAATATGTGGCCTCGTATACCTTATTCTCAACTCCTTCCAGAGGTTCAGTTATAAAAGGAAGAATCCCCGGCATGCCCTTTGACTTCTCGCTCCTTCTATTAAAATTCAAAAAGTAGCCGTGCAAAGAGAACCCTCCATTATAGCTCACTATCCTTTCAAGTCGATCCACACCACATTTACAACAAGTGCCCTAACTAAAACACCAGCTATATGTAATCATTTTTGCAAGTGATGTCATAGATTAGTCAAGTCTATCTCCTATTAATGCCGTGTGTATGTACCAAATATTTCTTGATTGAAGATGAGCCTTCAGGATAGTATCTTGCAGAACTGTGATGGCATGCTGTATTTCTTTTGCAGTTGAATTTAGCTGCATCAATGGCAAACAGTACTTTTCTTCTTTCTCTATTTAGAGCCTGCCATTTTTTTTATTTTATTGTTTGGTCTTGTGTTAAGATTCTCATGACTTATATGTGACATTGTTTCCCAGCTTGTGTGCTAAGTTGCTGTAATGCGTACTAAAATGGTCTCCGGGATGTCAGTGACAAAAACTGTTATCCACAATTTACCACTTATCACAAAGCATGTCCCAGGCTACGCCCTTTTATACACGACCCTCTTGTTTAAGAAAAGCGAAGCATGATTGTTTTGTTTTGTAAGAGTTTCCTCATAAACCAAGCCAAGGACCTGTGTGCGCATACGCAAACATCAAGATGGTGCATTATGTTTCACTATATGTGACAGGCTCTGCAAAATCCAGGAATTTGCTTAAAAAATTGAAAATCCTGATACTTGCTGAAAATTACTCAACTTGAACCATATACATAACATAATGTACAAAGGATTTTAACTATGGACATTCAAAATATGAGTAAAAAAAATGCCATGGGTTTCTGGTGTGCCACTTACTAAGAAGAATAGATAGCCTTTTCTAAAGTAGAGTAAGAATCACTTGAACAATAATGAGTGATTTACCAAGGGTTCTAGTAACTAACCTTTTGTGTAACCTGAAAACCCTGAAAACTTTCCTATTGTTCATGTGGGATTACCACACTTACCATGCTTTATGTATTGCTAATTTCCATATACGCTGAGAAGAAATAAAAGGTTTAAAAAATGACTTCTTTCAATGGCGCGCTTGATGTGGTACAAACTTTTTAAGATTTGAAATTCGGCAAAATGATAGAACAATAACTGGACTTAATACATAATAAGTGAAAAATTCAAAAATTCAGGACATTTGACCATAGTCAGTGTTTTTACTGTTTTCTAGCTTTGACACTTTTGCCAAAATTCCTGGTTTTTGCAAAGCATGTCACATATGTAAGTCCAGTGTTCTATCTTGTCAAAATGACTATAAGCATCTTCTTGAAGCTAGCCATGGATTACCAACCCCAAAGTTAGCTCTCTATGCAAACAAAATATGGACATTCGTGCTTTCATTGGATGTCACAACAAAATATATAAATCCAGCTTCATGTGTTGTGATTATCTATTGTCTGATTCATATAATATACTTATAAGTTGGCTAGTAGCCTTAAACGAGGAGGTCACATATAAAAGGCATAGCTGGGTACATATTTCACAACAGGTAGAAAATTGTGGCTGCCACTTTTTGTCACCAACTTTCAGGAGGCCATTTTAGAACGCATTTAACAGCAAAATTCAATGCACAGTTTATCGTCAGAGTACTGCTAGATACTATCGTAGGGGTCATCTTAAATCAAGAAATACTTTAGTATACACATGGCAGTGATAGGAACTAGACTTGATTATTCTGTTATATTGATCACAAAAATGATTATTATAGCTGTTTGTAAGTTGGGGCACTTATTGTAGAGTAGTGAGGATCCAATTGAACGAATTATGAGCTATTCTGGAGGGTTCTGTGTGCATGATTACCTTTTTCGAATTTGAATATAAGGAGCTAGAGGTCAATGGGCATCTGGGGATTCTCCTTTTAATGCACGAACCTCCAGGAGGAGTTCAGAATATGATAAACAAGGCCACAAATTTTGCGTACGGAGAATAGTGTTAAGTTATAAACGCGACCTCTATGTTTAATCCACTACAGTATTGTGCATTCCTGTATAGGGCACTATTTTATTCCGACTTTTCAGAACTAGTTCCATTACACGAATTTTATTTTATCTTATTTTTATAGATGTGCAAAGTGATGTGCTCCTAAGGCTTAATTACTATTCACCAAACTCTTTGGCTTCTTTTGGACGTCTTGAGATCTACAACTCCAATGAATGGATTCCATTCACCATTACCGGGTTTGACATGCATGCAGCAGACCTGGCATGCAAGTCGCTGGGATATACATATGCTTCAAGATATGCCAGAGTGGGCACTTTAGGGTAAAGAGAGATTTTTATTATAGTAATTTTTTAAGTCTATAGCCAATTATATAGCATTAAAAGCAAGTAGTACAAATTGATACATATGGGATAATATTGGCGAGACAATTAGATTTCTTGCTCAGTATGAAAATAGTAATTTAATCATAGAGTTTTGTTCTTTTTTGAGAACTTAAATTTTGGTGACAAGATGTGGAATTTACATATTGTATGTTATGGTCTTGAGAAGTTGCAATTCTGCTCTGTAATAATGAACTATATCTTATTTGCTATGGTTAGTGATAAAGAAATTAATTTAATGTGTTATTCTTAAAATCAATCAAAAAAATTAGTTTTGTTTTTCATTTTCTGAAAGACATTTATTTCTTCTGTAAGTCATACAATAATTTCGTGTTTTCTTAAAGTCAAACTGTCTATATTTATTTTTCTGTTATGACAGGTACAGTGAAGCCACCACCACAAACTCAGCCTACATTTTAAGTTGTTCTTCAACTGCCTCTTCATTTGATTCATGTAGATACTCAAGCAACAGTTATTACTCTCACTATTATGACGTCGGTCTACAGTGCACCTTCTCCAGTAAGTGAACTAAAAGTAATTAACCCTCAGCGCACATTCACGATAGGGATGCAGTACTCATTTTGTTTGTCAGTCAGTTATTCTGTCAGATGGTGGCCTCCCAATGATACAGGCATCAAAATGTTGCACATCCCTGTAATGTGCCAGAAGTATTTGTTTTGACTTTCTTTTTTCTTTTTTTTCTTTTTTTTTTTCCCAAAAGAAAAACAACTACTTTTTTTGGCCATACGATCATAGAATATTGTTGGTAACACTCTCTATTGTCGTACCGTAATCACATGAGCAAATGATTTATTGCTGCCCAGTTGTACTTCATATTCTCAGCGGTTTATCCGAGTGCTGGAATTTGAGTACCACATTTAAGCTATACCTGGTGGGTGAGTGTCTTTTTCATGTTTGGCTTTTCTTATCAAGACAGCATTTACATCTACCATTTTCATTGCACAATATATATATATCAAGTTACAAGGATCTTTATAATAGCTAGCTAGTGACTTTATACAAACGCTGAAGTTTGGCACCTTTGGTGCTTCATTGTGTGAAATGTTTATTATTGTTTTATATTTCCAAATTTAGGGAGTTCACTCAGACTGCTGTCTAGCACTGGCTATACTGGAGGTTCTTCAGGACGTCTGCAGATATATGTCAACAACACTTGGGGGACAGTCTGTGATGATAACTTCGGCTATATTGAGGCAGGAATAGCTTGTCGTCAGTTGGACTTCAACGGTTATACTGATTATTATAATGCTCGCCAATTATCTGAGTAAGAATACAAAAAATACTTAATTTAGGCTTCATTACATCTCTCAGTTGAAGTTAACAAGATTTTAATAAACCCTTTTAAGACTTAACTAATACTAATATGTATACAATGCTCTGGTTAAGTAGACAAACCTTCTCTCATTGTCCCTACAATGCTTCTGATGCTATTTTAAAGATTTCTATTTCCTATTATACATATATTTAAGGTATCTGATCTTTGCTATTATTTCTTCATCAACTATTGTTGTTAACTTCAATTACAACTTTATTAGCAAATAAACTCTAATTTGACTGCACATGATCGGATGAATTATATCATTTTACTTTAGATATTCATCAAATATCAGTGGTCCTATTTGGCTGGACAATCTGAACCAATGCAGCTCCTCCAGCACAGACCTGAGGAGTTGTACCAGTGCAGTGGGAGTGCATGACTGCACTCACAGTGAAGATGTTGTATTGACTTGTAAGTTGTGGCTTTTTTGTTTGTTTGTTTGTTGTTTTCGATATCATGGCACCTGTTCAGGAAGAATTTTGTGTCATACACGGTGCTTATGTGTTCCTCTAGTCATTTTTTAGTCATCTGTTGTAAATCTGGATTCCACATTGTATTTCTACATACCATACATGTAAAATAGAAACGTTTTTGAATCCCACAGTTCACCTAGTTACCTCTTCTGTTTGTTATTTTCAGTGCATCTGTATACTTATCCAAACCCCTTTGTGTATTGAAGTTGTTTGAATAGTGAAAAGTAGTTTGGATAAGTGAAAATTAAAAGTGTTAAGTTAGGTATCATCTAATACCTAAATCTTTGTCTGAGAAATTGTGATGATCATTACCAAAGATGTGGGCAATCATTGAGACAAGCTTTACCAAGTGCACAAGTCCAGATTTCTAAATCGAATTCAATGTAATAATTGTAGATGTTAGTAAAGATTATGCTGACTCAATTTCCTGGATACAAAAATGCCTTCTCTGTGTGTAACACTTTGCTACCTATTAGCATCACTTGGTGATAGTCATTGTCACTTTGTTATCATCTTAATCTGTTTTGCAGGTTATTCATCTACTGCTGCTAGTATATGTAAGTTTACTATTAATGTACCTGTAATAAATTATGTCCATATTGATCACAGCATGCAGGTTCTCTGTTAGTACAGAATGAAATTTACATTAACCCCCTAACCATCATAGCTAATCGTCATATGGCGCTCTGCATTCAGTCATCAATTCTCCGTCATTGTTTTTTATCAATTATCCAATATAACGTTCCTATTATATTGTTTGTGCATTGCTCTGACATAGTACTTCCTGTAATAAACCATTAAATGAGACATCCAGTATTTTGTTTTTAAGTACTGTAGCCCCCAATGAGAAAAGCTAATATTTCGGACTTAACAGTTAACTAACGGTTTGATCTTAAACTCGATTGCAGACGGTCATGATACTGCTATAGAGTTCAAACACAGTGCATGGCTTGTTCACCTTCTAGTTATTAAATTCTGATCTTCAGAGCCTCGCACAATAAAAAGATTTTTTGGGGCGGACTGACGCTCAAAAAATAAGCATTCCGGCAGCCATACATTTTTTTTTTAATTTTCTAAAAAATATAATACTGATGCTTTCATTTCAAATTTTATGACGGGAAGTGCTACGTCACAGCAAGGTAAATGCAAAAAATTTGTTAGAACGTTATATAAGATAATCGATTTTTTTAAATCGGAGTAGAAGTGTCGACTGAATGATTGGCACAATAAAAGAAGGTTGACAATTATCTGGACAGCTAATCCAATCTAACCAGTATTTATTCTGACATGTAGTGTGGACATTAGTCATCTAATAGTAAATTGCCCATTTCAAAAATGTATGGAAAAAATCACTGTTCCATTGAAATCGCAAGAGAAAGTGAAATAATGCGTAAATAAGTGAAATAGCATGGAATCTAAGTGAAATAGTATGGGTAAGTGCGCATGCGTGTAGCTTTGGACTTGAAAATGTGGTTCGAGTAGTTCTAGTTGGAGACTATGTCATTCCTTAGTGCAAAAGTTCTACCTGTATTAGACAGAGTTTTTTCAATAGTTTAGGAGGAGCCATAGGTTGACAACGAGGCTCCAGGAGATGCTATTCCTGAAATACAGAGATAAAGAGTGAGCAATATAGTGTAGCTGCAGTGCAAATGATTTTTTTAGAAAGCTGTCTTACTATTAGCAAGTGATAGCACAGTTACCCATGCTATTACTCTTACATATACTAACTGCTCTGAGCCTCCAGCTGTGGAACTGACCAATTTACCTGATTAATTGAAAAATTATAATGTGAAAAAGAAGGAAGTCCGAATGCTGAAAATCTCAGTTGCAATCATATAGACGACAAAGCGAATTAACGATGGTGAATACTGTAGGTGAAGTTGTAATAGCATCAAATTTGACAGACATAAGCTAGAGCTAGCTGAGTAGAATGGGTGTGGTAGACATAAGTGTAAGTGTGCATCAAAGATTCTCAGGGTGAGTATTGCAGTCCTTAGATTTGACACTATGACATCATTAGAATATAAGACAGGAGTTATTTGTGTGGGTATGTTAAAACAAGTTGAGATTGCTTTTTCACATGTAAAATGTAACATCCTCCGAACAAAATATGAAATAGCAAGCTGGAGTAATAATTGAGGTTTTAATGACTTGAATTTCCAACTTCATTTGTTAAATTCTTCATATTTGACATAACTGTGATGCTAAATTCCCTGCATTGGTTGTCTCTTCTCACTAAAAACTTTCCCGCATTTAGCTTCTTTTTTCTTTTCTTATTTACTTCGGAGGATGTTTAATACTTAATTTGATATCTTTCTCTTATTCAGATTATTCATCTAAGGATCTGCGGTTAGTCAGAAATGGTGAAACAAGCACAAGCCTATCCAGTGGCCGCCTGGAGGTGTATTATAGATATAGTACTGGTTCTGCTTATTCTTGGATGCCATTCTGTTACAGTGGATTTGACAGTTTAGCTGCTGATGTGGCATGCAAACAACTTGGCTATGACAAAGCCTCTTCCTACAGTAGAGTTGGAAGTCGTGGGTGAGTATACAATAAATTGAGTGAATTAAAAAATCTGGTTAATGTCTTATTACAAGCTTGACCCCTTTTCATATGTAAAATTGTGGGTCGGCTATCAATTAGTCGTTGCGTCAAAGTTATGGTTTTCTTCTTTTTAAGAAATTCCCAATATCCAAAAATAAAACTTTTCTTTACTCTAGTCCATACAATACTTGATTGAACATGGCTATTAAATCATGTTTTCTTTAGTAGAATGTGGGTTATGTTTGGGCTTTGTTACAATATGAAGAAAGACGAACAAATTTACTTCATGAGTTTAAAAAAAACGACAACTATGGATTAAAGTGAAAAATGCAGCCAATTTGTAACCACGCATAATTTTATGGTTTAATGTAGTGTTAGTATTCAGCACCAATAGTGTATGGAAATGTACCTAAAGATATCATTGTGAAGATATCTAGGGTGGAATAAATATTAAAGTTTGAATCGGCCAAGCACTATGACTATAAGCACCAATGTCAATGGATAGTAATTTTCCCTGAGCACACATGCAAGAGAGGGTTATTGTAGTCGCCCTGTCTGTTTGTCTGTCGAACTATCTGTGTGTCTGTTTATCACGCTTTTATTTTGGCAATTAACCATTGATTTAGGTATGAACTAACTCAGAACAATGATTTTAAACCTTTTATTGTGCTGCTTAAATTTTCAGGTAGATTTTTGAGAAAACATGTAGCTATCAGCTCCACATAGGTACAGGTATTATGGATCATACTCACATGAGTTAATAGTTTCTTGCATTATATACAGTAGTTTAATTACTCCACTGGGATAGGGGGGTAGGGTTTAGCCTGTCTCCACATAGTATGGCCTATGATGATTACTTTGTATGTTTTATTGTAGGTCAAATAACTATTCTATTTCATCTGTCAATTGCTATTACTACTCATACTACGATCAACTTCGTGAGTGTACATTTTACACAAGAGATGGTAAATGTTCCTACAGTGACTATGATGTAACTATATCCTGCACCAATAATGGTGAGTGATGTTAAACTTGTTTGTTCGTGATTACTGGTTTGTTGTTGTTGTTTTTTGTTTGTTTGTTTTTTGTTTGTTTTGTTTTTGTACCTTAAAATAGGACCCATTTTTCATAGCATTGGTAGCAGTAAAGTCATTGGTTAAATAAATGTGTAGTACTCACTGTTAAACTGAATTATAATTTTCTTTTAAGCTTCAATTTGGCCTCTCTATGCTAGCTGCATGAATATAAGCCCTTCACTGTGCTCATAAATTTATGTTCACTCACTAATTATATAACCCTTGAATCATAGCTGCATTAGCTATAAATGAATAATTACATACATTTTTTTTTTAATAATAGCTAGCTACAATATTATATTTTTACCCTATTATAGTGTCTTAATTCTGTTGCTTTATGTATGTATCTTCATGTGTAGTGTCTTCTACTGTACTGGCCATAAGTATTGTGTTGGCATTTCTGGTTCTATGCTCGTGTGCTTTTATTGGAGTGACAGTGTGCGTGGTAGCCATTGTGGTATACCACAAGAAGAAGACATTACGAGCAAGAACTGTTAATGTTACTGAAAACTCTTCTGATAACTATTGGATGTCTGAACCTGCTCCCAGATACACTCCAAGACCTGCTCCAACAGCGTGGCCACAAGAAAGCAACCATGCTCAGAATCAGTGCAACACAGAAACTGTTACTGTCAGAGAAGAAGACCATAACATTGTTGAAGACGGAGACGAAAATAAGCCTCTTATGACTTAATTAGTTTTATTTTATTTTCTTTTTTCATTTGTTTTTTTGCTTGTTTTTTTTGTTTAGTCAGCACATTTTGTATTTTCATTTGTACTTGAATATTGAATTGATTATCAACTTGTGGTGTGCTTGAGCACAAATGGCAAGCGAGCCTGATAGTTAGGTAACAAAACTAAGTATTGTTACTATGTTTTAGCTTAGTTCATGCAAACACTATAATAGCATGACCTTTTATTTCAGCCAACAAATACAAAATCACTCTCTTGCCTGATTAATGGTAACTTTTGTAGTATCAAACATCTGCCATTCTGATAATCTCAATTACCAGTAACTTGAACAAGCTCTCAGCTACAAATAAACCAGTGTAATTTTAGCCAACAAATATGGAATTACTACTTACCTTAATTTCCTGAGTATTGATAACTTCTGTAGTATCAAATTTAACTTTACTTTGACTATCATGAATTACCTCGAATTTTTGACAACAAGCTCTCAGCTGCAAAAACAATTAAAAGACAATCAATCTTAGCACACAAACACAAAATTACTTTCTTACCTCATTTTCTTGAGCAGTGGTAACTTTTGTAGTACCTCTTAGCTACAAAAAAGAAAGGCCAGAGTTAATTTGAAATTACGTACTTACCTCAGCTTCCCTGGAGTAGTAGTAGCTTCCTTAGCATTAATACCACAGCTTTTGACTGCCAATGGCTCTTGACGACCAACAATTGGCACTCCGTATCCTCCCTAAAACGGCGACGTTTTGAAATTAAGTCTGGAAAAGGGTTTTCAATGCCATAGTAACCGGTTGAATCAACTTTTTGTTTCTTGAAAAGCAAGCGTTTTCGCAGGAATTTTCTCACACTTCGGAGCTTAAGTATAAAGTAATGCTTGCTTAATGCTGTAGTTTCAGAATAAACTGGGGTCAAGCCTAAAAAACCGTGTTTTTTGGAGAAAAAAGTTGTTTGCTTTGATTAATTGAAACCAAATTAGATGAAAAGCATTCTTAATTTAATTTAAAAAGGAAATCTGTTCATCTTATAATTATTGATGGGATATTTTTAATTCTTGATTTGTCCAGGTTGTTCTAGGGAGTGTTGATTTATGGTTAAAAAAATATCATTATCACGCTTTCTTGACTAGCTATATCTTCTCTGGATGGAGGAGGTAGTGGCATAACTAACTATAAGTATTGAATTTTTTTTTCTTGTACATGATGTAACATCATTAAAGGATCCTTAGCTATAGCTATATTGTAATTAGATTATAAGTATGGAGCTCACAAGTATTGGAATTTGATAAGTTTTGGCCGGGTGCTGCAAAGAAACAACAAATGATAAAGACCTACGTCCATTTTCCTCTCACCGTGGCCATTAGGATCTGCGATCGCCATACCTGTCGTCGTCACACGCTCGCAGCCGCTCACCGTTCCTGGAACTTTGTGAGAAGCCCATGCTATTATTAGCCGAGAAAGCCTGATAATTGGTCGTTTTGTAGATTCCCCCAACCTACCACCCTCCCTGACCCCGGATGTAAACTGTAAGGTTATAGTACAGCTGATCACATAGTCTGGCGTGGCGGCCCTCCCAAAAAATCGGGAGGCGGAACGGTGGATAAAAGGTTTGGCCGCGAGACTACGGTAAACTTCCGGGACTGGTCGCTAACAAGAGAGGTTGAATTATGGAGTCTACCTGTCGAGTTGCGTTACTTCTAGTGCTTGCTGTAGTAGGGGGTAAGTAACAGTACTATTTTGGGGTTGTTGTACCTGTCCCCCCCTGGTATAAACCCTGTGCGTGATGTATGACAGTTGTGTATTGTCAGTAGCTCACCAACTTTCTGTACATACTTTAAGAGTTACAGGCAACATCCTTTATACTGGAAAAGAATTCTGGAACTTATGACATAATGTGCTTCATCCCCAAGAATTAAAATAGAGCACTTTAATTAAGTAAGGATACAACTTCACCTTGGCGTTCACCTTTGTTGTGAATTTGTAAGCATTAGAAACTATACGAAAACTTTGGTGGGTGACTCCATGTCAACTCAACCAGGGGGGCGGAACCACCCTATCACAGATAGTCTATTTTATGTGCAATGAGTATTGTGTGTGAGAATAAACAGTCCCAAATATTTTCATGTCAATTCAAATCCATTCTCAAGTTATGGGATTTTCAATAATCGTGCTTGTTGCCCAAATAAGACGTGCCATGTCCCCTTTATATCCGAACAAATTAGACCAATCTGTGACGGGGTGGTGGAATTTCATTTTTCACAGGTTGATTTCAGAATCACCCTGGGTTAATACCGTTTCAACAGAAGAAATGATAGCTATAGCGTTTACTAGTCATTAAGCCCAAAGTTGTGTAGTTTAATTCCATGAACTAACTTATGTTTCAGTTTTTGCTTGAGCATTAATACAAAGCATCCAAGAAAATTGTTTGCCTAGCTTTCCCAATAGCTGGTATGGCAGTCAACAAACAAGCAGCTTTTATTCAAAGTTTGACAGCATTTCTGACAGATAGCTACAGTGGATATGGCATAAAAGTTGGGTTTCTGTATAAAAAAAATTGTATTTGTCTACGGGTACAGATGTGTGAAAGTTAGATATCTGAAACATACACACGTTTATTAATGTTCATAAAACATAATCAGTCAAACATATACAGTAGGTGGTTTTGAGGTTTACCTGTGGTTATGGCTGTGTGACCTACTACAGTACAAAGTAGAAATTTTGATCTGTTAAAGCCAGAAAAAGAGTAAATCTAAACTAATTGTCTTCATACTTTATAGACTAGTTCTATACTATGTAGAGTTTCGGTTTACCTGATTGGGTGGCTTAAAACAGTTTTATTGGATTTTAATTTCAATTTGTATGAAACAGTGAAGTAAGAATTTGTGTTTGAGCTGGAAATTTTCAATTATAAGTGATACTCCTAGAAAATTTGATAGAACATAGCTAAATAGTTATTTTTAAACATGGTATGAATAAGAAAATCATGCAATGAAAATTAAGTGAAATATAATCAGTTTACAATACAAAAGTTAGCTTGTTTGCGCTCAACGATGACATTTGCTGAAGCCCTTCCCATAAATACTATGTATAGTTGCAGTATGGTAGTAAAGCTGAGGTTCAGCTGTGAGTGGGGGCTGTTTAATCCGAAAGACTTTAGCAACGTTTTCTTGTGATTCATCTCGCACTCCCATGTTAGAGAAGATTCTTCTCACTAGGCACCTTGCCTTTACTGGATGTAGTCAATCCCGCAGTTAGAAATAGGAAAAATCTAAGCAGAACCATTACATATAAGGCGGACTTAAGTTTAGGTACAATTCGTGACTAGCACAGGAGAAATTTTTATGTCAAAAAATGGTGTTCACATGGAAAGTGAAAATAGCACTTCTCTCGTACTTATATACAAAATCTGCTTTTTTTAAATTTATTTTTGTGGAAAGTTTCAACGAGATAAACAATGATATACCTAAGCCCAATGTGATAGCACTAGGCCTAACTTTTGAAATCCTCACTTTTTCTATTCTTTAACCCTTTCACCGGCAGATTTATTTCACTTTTTTTATGTTTTTGTAAAATATTCTACAAAAATTCATTGATAGCTACTCCATAACAACAATAGAAAAAAGATTGAATATAAACTAAAATTATTAAAAAAAATTATTTTGGTTGCTTAGCAACACCTTTGTCATGTAAACCACAAGTGACCCACTTATCACCCACTTAGCATCTACTTATCAAACACTTGGAAACCACTTATGGGTAGTATGCTTTATAATCAGATTGACTTGCAATATTATTGCTTGTGGATCAATACAATCATTACTAGTTATTATAAGTGTGACTGACATAAAGTAGCCATAGATTTTTGGCTGGTCTCTGTACATGCACTTTTTTTCACAAAGGTCTATAGGAAATTTTCTATAAATTGTATACACCAGGCTATTCAAAATTTACTACTTCTAATAATTATTGGTATCGTCCTTTTCATCTAAAATACCCAACTTATATAGTGTGCTTACCTATATCCTTTGAACTGACAACAGAGTTATCGTTTGTAGCTGAGTCATCTTCCTGATTAGGGAGAAATCCAACGGAAGACTCAGGCATAGGTGTGGCTGTAATGCCTCTACTATAAGCAGCAACCTCTGCTGAGTCAAAATGCTGTTGACCAGTGTAGGCATACAGCCCCCTCCTTCTTCATCGCTGCTATCACCCTCGGAAAAGTCAAAGTCGTCGTCTAAAATAAGCTCAACGACTTCGTCCGTTGATAGTTGCTTTGATGCCATTTTACTGCGGTTAGTTTGAAATTTCAAAATTTATTTGAACATTACTTTTCTATTTTTACGTAATTACCTATATTATGCTGTATTTCTGTTATTTGGAGCAGTAATACAGCCAATTTTTCTGCATTTTTTATGCTTGAACTGAACGGTAATTGCGAGTGGTTGAATTTCTACGCCGATTGGCGCCATATGGCACTTATGCCGGTGAGTGGGTTAAGCTGTACACACTGTACCAGGTGCTTGACATTTTGGTAATTTTGTGACAACCAGTGGAGTCCACTGCACTGATGATTAACTTTGGACTACTATTCGTCTATTTTTCACTAGACAAATTGAATGGACAAGTATGAATTAAATGTGGTCAAAACTGTTTTCAGTCAAAACTCTAGTTTTCACCAACAACTTATTGTAACTATCTGAAACCGAAAGAAAAATATGTGTGGTCAGAACAAGTAGTGATGTGGACTTTCAGTGCTGATGCAATCTGTATAATAGAAGATTTATGTGTAATGACCTCTCTGTTGTCTAATTGCACTGGCATCTAACAGGAATGACTTATCGGGCAAGCAAGGCGAGCCACTCATAAATGAGTCCCAAGTGACATTTTAATGGTGTGTGTATATATAATTATATATATATATATATATATATATATATATAATATGGCCAAAGTTCGAAGAGATCATGTGCGTCACTCCCGAAGCCTCTTTAAAACTTTAACATTAGAGCAGGCACAAGATTTGAAGCAGAGGTTAAGATCAAAATGGTATGATAATTACTTCGAAGAGATTCTTTTTTTCTTTTTTTTCCTAGTCAAAAAAGGTACAGCAAGTGGATATTATATTTTGTAGACCCTATACAAGATATGTCAAGAGCTACATGCTCATATAGATAATCAAAATTATTATTCTGGAAAATTGGGGAAGAAAGACTATTTGTTGGCTAAAACTTATGATTACAGCTAAAGCTACTTGTACGTTTAGAAATCAATGAACTGAATATAATAGGAGCAACAGCATAAACTTTAGGTTACTAAATAAATGTAGCCATTTTGTGTTCTGAACAATTATTTTGCATATACCCTTGTAATAGTTAAAGTCAACTTTGATCAAGTCTAAGGAAATTTTAAAAGTATTTTATCTCATTATTTAAATTACTTATGCTAGATGTATACTAATTGCTATTTCTGTTTTTTAGAGTAATATTTTCTGTGGTGTTTATAGATGTAGAGAGTGTTCAACTAAGGCTTAGATACTATTCAGGTTCATCTTACACTTCTAATGGACGTCTGGAGATATACTACTCATATGAATGGATTCCATTCACCATTACTGGGTTTGATATGCATGCAGCAGATCTGGCATGCAAGTCACTGGGATATACCTATGCCTCAAGATATGCCAGAGTTGGCACTTTAGGGTTAGTTTTGAATTTTTGTTTATTTTTATTTAGACTCTTTTGTTAGAGACAATATTTTATGTAAGTATTGATCTTTTGTACGAAAAAAGAAAAGAAACTTTAGAACTGAAAGCTATGATTTGAAAACAAAATGTGGAATTCATTCAGTTATATATTCGATTTTACAATTCAACAACAGTACTTCCTTTTATAAGCTTAAATGTTCCTCTACATTTGGACACTACCGCTCAAATATAATGTATATTACTATTATATTTACATATACATGTGGAATTTATTCTGTTGCTTTTACATTACTTTTTTTTTACTAGAACGAAGAGCAGGAATTATCAGGCCTAAAAGTAAATAGTTGAATTTGAAGGCTAAAATGTAAATATCTGAATGATTTCCACATTCAAGTGAATATGTACATAATATATACATAGTATTATATTTAGCTGTTGCAACTTGAATTATCAGTTTTATTTGCAAATATACTCATTTTAAGCAATAGAGAGTTTAAATTTTAGTTTATCATCTCTAGTTTTCTTAAAGCGCAAGTTTAATTTTAGCATTATTCTGTAGCCAAAATGTATTAGTCATTTCACTGCACGCCAGTCAAAGTGTAGTTTATGAATACAAATAGTGCTGTCTTTTAGCGGATACTTGTAGGTTGCCATGACATGATGCTGTTAAGATGAAACATAAACAATTCAATCTTTTAGGTCTACCCAAATGCTAGCCCACTCCTTGGATAATAATTAGCTCTGTGTTGTCTATTGTCATATAGCTATGCTAGTGTAAGTCCAAAATAATTGGTCCAAGCTTGCGGTGCTAAACATGAATCATTAGCTAAGTGCCTTAAACATTTTTTGTTGTGACAAATAAAAAGAATTTTTATACTAGATAGCCTTATATTACTTTTTTTTGTATTGGTATTTGTAGCGGTATTTGTAGCACACTAGGTAAAGCTAAGTAATAGCAGTCTGGCTCAGATTATCGACTAGGGATATAAAATATCGGCCTGCCGTTGTGATACATACATTGATTACTGGCCGATGGATAAAGATTCCAGCATAATTTAGTCACATTGTAAGACTATGCTATTTAACCAACATGACCATTGAAATCTCTCTACCCAATGTATTCAATATGTTCATGTGTTACCAAATGTATTCAATATGTTCATGTGTGATTTATTATGCCGAAGTTCTTTTTTTTTTTGGTTTCTTACTGGAGCAGTTGTAACAATATAGCCTACTAGATTGCTAATGCAAACAGAGTATTGCCTGTCCTCTAACTGCTATTGGGCTAGAATATGAGGGCCAAAACCCTTATGTGTATTTATCAGTTATATAATATCATATCCTATTAGCTTGAACTTTGTACTCCCTAATATTAGCTCATTTTGCTAGCTTGCCATTTTTTAGTTTATTTTTTTACAGCTCTCTGTTGTAATTCATGTGGCGATTGGTAATATTCTTGTTGTTGCTATTACTGCAGATATGGTCAAGCTGCTACAACTTACGCTATCACCAATATGGCATGCTCTTCAACTGCCTCTTCGTTTGATTCCTGTACATACTCAAGAAGCAGTTATATCTCTCACTATAATGACGTCGGTCTAAAGTGCACTAACACTAGTAAGTTGTTTATAGTGTGGTAACTGACCGGATGAAATCCTCTATATCTGACCAGTATTGCGAGTATGTGGAACAAATTTCATTCTGTCTTAGTTTTTACTGTTTATTATTAGTTATCTTGCTATTTCCCAATTTTAGGGAGTTCTCTCAGACTGCTGTCTCGTTTTGGTTATACTGGAGGTACTTCAGGACGTCTGCAGATATATATTAATAACACTTGGGGGACAGTCTGTGATGACAACTTTGGTAGCCTGGAGGCAGGAATAGCTTGTCGTCAGTTGGGTTTCACCAGATATAGTAGTTATTATAGTGCTGAAGACGTATATGGGTAAGTATCTTATCTACACATATTTAATAGTGATGTGCAAAAAAAGTTTATTTTTTTGTCACAAGTAAATTAATGGACTCTTTATACAGTTGGTGTTATAAAAATTATGAATTTCATTCTGCAAACTAGCCTCACCTTTCCTTTCATGCGTAATTACACCCAACCGACTTCTTCGTTTTTTGTTGTTGTTTTTAATACAATGTTTGCCTTGGAATGTTATACCACAAGTGGTTCTTCAACAAAATATATGTAAAGTTACCTTAAGCTGAATGACTTCATTGATAGACTGGAGCATTCACAGAGAACTGTATTAGCAACAACAAAAAATTGTGTCAAGTTCAAGAGAGGCCCTGAAACTAACAGAAAAGCCAGTGCCTTTACACCCGAATGTGTTCCACAAAGTCATTTTCTAAAATGGCGGTAAGTAACTTGTGGTGGTATGGAGACCGGTAGGCACTGCCACCAGAGTTCTGCCGATAAGGTTTATAATTTTCTTACACGAGTCAGAACTGAATTAGAAAAATGACGAAATCGTATATATACGAAGGAGGTGCGTGGGTGTTGAGCATGCGTGCATAAATGATCAAGTCCATATATGGGCAAGTTCTAGAGTGCTCGGCGGGAAAGTAAAGGATTTGTTATGATGTGCGTTATATAGTAAATGATAGTTCGATCATAAAGATAAAACAAAAGTGAAAGGTGGTATTCTTCTTGATTATGTGGTGGCATTTCACCACATCTCCCCCCCCTCAAGAGTCGCCACGTCCATCCAAAGGAGATCCATCCTGGACAGGCGATGATGATGCAGGCCATGCCTGGCGTGACAGGGCATCGGCAACGACATTGAGGCGTCCTTCCAAGTGGACTATTCGAACGTTGAAGTCAAGCAGCTTCAGTTTCCACCTCCATAGTCTGTTGTTTAATTTGGGAGACTCAAACAGGTGGACCAATGCCTTGTGGTCCGTAAAGGCTGTGAACTCGACACCTCGAAGATAGTATGCAAAGTGTTCCACGGTAGTCAGCAGAGCCAAGGCCTCGATTTCAGTTGCGGAATAACGAGATTCCCGGGGCAACAGCTGCTTGGAGTAGAATGACACAGGTTTCCACTCGTTGGACCTATATACACACAACACTCCACCAACACCAGCAGTGGAGGCGTCAACAAAGATACAAAGAGAATCGCCATCGGCAGGAACCATCAATTCAACATAATTCACAATAGCATTAATAATAGAATCAAAAGCACAACACATAACATCATTCCACACAACATTTTTGGGAGAGTTTTTGCTGGTGTGTGGCGTGAGAACCTTAGACAGGTCAGCAAATCTTGGCACAAACTTTGAGTAAAAGTTTGCCAGACCTAAAAATGACCTCAATTGTGACACAGTCTTAGGTTTCACGTAAAGTCGAAATTGCTCAACACGTGCTTGTGGTATCGATAAGTGACCTTCACCCACAATAAAACCCAGAAACTCAAAAGATTTGTATCCCCAACAACACTTACATGACTTGACTGACAACCCGTGCAATGACAATCTCTCCAGCACAGAATTAATGTGAACTAAGTGATCGTCCCAAACAACAGAAAAAATGATTATATCATCTATGTAGGGTGAAGAGAAATGTTCTAAGCCCCTAAGGACTTCTTGCATTAACAGCTGAAACGTAGCAGGTGCGTTTCTTAGCCCGAAGGGCATACGCTTGTAATGGTATTTACCATGTCTACAGGAGAATGCAGTGTATTTGCGAGACTCCAAAGACATGGGAACCTGGTGAAAACCCTTTAATAGATCTAATTTAGAAAGGAATGTTGCTTTGCCAAGCCTAGAAACAGTTTCTATGACAGAGGGCATTTGGAAGGGCTCAGGGACAGTAACAGAGTTTAATTTCCTGTAGTCCACAACAATGCGGACATCACCATCCTTCTTAATTATAGGGATGGGTGGGCTGGACCATGGGGATGTAGATGGCTCAATAATGTCCATACTTAGCAATTCTTCGTCGACACTTTTCTGGAATGCTGGTTCTAGGTGAGCTGGAATGGAATATGATGGTGTCCATAATGGATCCGACCTAGTTAAGGTGATAGAATGAGACACTGTATTGGTAAGACCAGGTACATCAGAAAACAACGTATTATGCTTACTCAGCAAATCTAATAGAGACGAACGTTGCTCGACACATAATTCTGAACTTATTCGGTGGTCTGACACAGGCATAGTTTCACCAGCTTCACATTCGGGAACAGCTACTACAATATTGATATCACAATGTTTGCCATAGTTTTTAAGCAGATTAATATGGACAACTTTCCCCTTACATTTGGACTTATTTGGGGCAATTCTATAATTCACGTCAGATAACTTTTCCTTGATAACAAAGGGACCTTCCCAAGATGCTTCCAGACTGGAGTGCAGACCTGGGATACGCTTCCAAACCAAATCACCAACGGAAAAGTTTCTGAGTGTCCTACATTCAGTTTGAGCTCTTTGCTCCACTACGCTGTCTCTTAATCGACCCTTAAGTGACTGAAGCAAGGTAGAGACATTTGAATCCAGATCTTCAAGAAATCTAGGGAGATCCGTAGAATCCTCTGTGGATAGCCAATTTGACTTTAACGTAGCTAGAACATGAGGAGTTGGCTTCAAAAAGGTCAATTCATATGGGGTAAATCCAGAGCGGGAATGGGGCAAATTTCTCAAGAAGAACAATGCCAACTCAAGTACATTTGGCCAGTCAATGCGTTGTACAATAGATTTGCGCAAGACTGCCTTGAGGGTGGAATGGAACCTTTCCAGTTTGCCATTGGATTCTGGATGGTACGGTGAAGTTGAAATTCTCTGTATTGCAAGCTTTTCATAAAATGACTGTAAAACTTTCGACATAAAATTGGTTCCCTGGTCGGATAGTATAGCTACCGGAGGACCAAACATGGAGAAAATAGACAAGAGTTTATGGGCTGTCTCATTAGCAGTGCAGGATTTCATAGGGTATGCAAAAGGAAAAGATGTTGCAAGATCCATTGCCGTTAAAATATATCTAAAACCTGACTTGGATTTAACAAGTGGACCAACTACGTCCACAGCTAGTTTTTCAAATCTATGAACAATCAGTTCAGGGGCCACCAAAGGAGCTTTAGGGGGGCCACGTTTATCAAACAACTGACATTTAGAGCAAGATTTAATATACTTTTGGATGTCTTTATGCATACTAGGCCAGGTAAAGTGGCTATTAATAATAGATCTTGTTGCACTGATACCAAAATGGCCAGAATGATCATGAGCAATTTTAATAATGTCATTTCTCAAGGGATTAGGAACTATAACAGAGTGGGAAAGGCGTCCATTTGTTGTGGTCAAGCACATCAGGATGCCATCTACAACAAAGCATCTCTTTTCTTTGTTGTCTGCCCAATCCCAGAAGGGTTTAAGTGACACATCAGCCTTCTGAAGTTTAATCAGGTCAGCTTTTGAGACACCAGGGATAGATATTGAGGGAAATGGAACATGTATACCCTTGGACTTTTCACACGTGTCTGCAGAGTCAGGATTAGAAACGGAGACTTCAGCTGAAAGTGGGACAGAACTATTGTTAGAACACGGTGAGCTGTCATCACTGGCAATGGACGTAGCGGTCAAGCTAGCCTCGCTCTGTTGCTGGTCACATGGGGACAAAGCAGACAAATCTACGGAGATATTATCCAAATCTAAGTTATTGTCAGAAATATCTTCTAAAGATGTTGGCACAGCACCATCAATGGCTTCTGATAGCTGTATTTGTTTCTGTTCAGCTTCATCAGCCTTAGATTGTGCACGAGTAATTAGAACCTTACGTGGGGTAGAGTTAACCTTATACATAAGATCTCTAAAATAGTCACCTAGATCTCTACCCAAAAGGGCAGTACCCTTGGGGAGCTTAGGGTGCATGGCGAACAAGCATTTGCCATTAACACCCGGGGCTACTAATGAAAGTGTGTAAGCAGGCACAACAGTACTAACTCTTTCAAGACCTTTTAAATTGAGATGGGTTGCAACAACATTGTCATCATTCACAAGATCACTTGCGATGACCGACACCTCGGCACCAGAATCTAGTTGCAGGAGTGCAGGTTTCCCATTAATAAACCCCTCAATGGTGTAATCCAGTACATGGGGTTGACCCTGAGACAGATTCAAACAATCTGGGACCTCAGTATCAGACATGGGTTGCATGCAATCACCTCCAAGAACTCCAACTGACCGGTCATTTTCTCTAGCAGGTTTTTTAACTGTTTTAGAAGCATTAGTATTATTAGTAGGCACAGTGGAAGTAGTAAATGTAGCACTAGAGTTAGAAGAAAACTGAACTGCACGGTGTTATGGCTCTACTGTAGCTTTGTTAGAAGAGGAAGCATTAAAGTGAGAACGTCGTTCGGGACAGCGATTCGCAAAATGTCCCATGTTGTTACACTTGTAGCATGTAATTGTGGACAGAAAATCATTGCTAGCAGATTTATGCTTTTGTTTCGAATTGTCATCACTAGAGGTGTTAACGTTATTATAATTTGTGTGTTGGTATGAACGGTGATAATTGGACTGACGCTCAGAACGAGCACTAGAACTATTATAATACCTATGGTTTCGCTGAATGCTATCAGAGTACTCAGGAGAGGTGAGGTATTGAGAGTATGAGGACATAACACAATGTTCAGTCTTAGTTCCTTGCTTGTACACATATGCTCTGCCATCTCTGGACATGGAGCTAACAATATTCAAAACAGAAATAGCCCGTACAATATGTTTGAGAGTGTCATCCTCAAACTTAGACATAGACTGAAGAGACCGTAGGGCAGTGAATTTTCTGTATGCATCTATATTCAACCATTGAGAAGCTGTGTGATGACCATTAGAGTTAAATTTGTCGGCAATATGGTCAAGGCAATCATGGATACCAAACCCACCAAACTCTAGCATTAACGACTTAAGAGAGTCCCAAGACCCAATACAACTCTCAACTTTGGATTCATAGAACTCTAACCACTTCCCCTTTAATACTTTCTCAAACAAGGGAATCCAGTCAAACTTATCGATACTTTTTTGGCACATTATACGTTCAAAACGAGCAATAACAACAAAAATACTCTCACCACTCTCCATCTTGGAGAGGTATTTAGCCACACGATCCAGCCTCTGCTCTCTGTCAAATGTTCCTTTGCTTCTGTCATTTGCTTGCATCCTAGAGAGAACTTCTGCGATCATCTGAAGGGCTGAAGAGTCTGTGGGCGCTACTGAAGGCCCTGGAGCTGATGGAACGCCCAGAGGAATGGCAGGGGTGCCATCTGTATTCCCATCAAAAAAACCAAATCCGTTATCGTCGTCGTCTGGGCGGTCGACTTCGTTTGCTGTACCCGAAGACTGGCGATCAGCAGTACCACTCCCGCCTGGTGATTTCGACCTCTGAACCTCGGGGTCGACAGGGCGTACACCGGAAACCACAGCGTGGGCGCCAGCGTCATTACACGCCCCCCTAGTAGGGTACCGATGAGGAGCAGGTCTCCTCTGATCACGGTCTAGCACGTTCTCGTCCATGCTGGATACAACACGAAGAATACGAAATCAACACAAAAAAAAACAAAAAAAACGCCAAAATCTAAATTGAGAAAAAGAAAGTAGGAAAATATATCGGCCCAAGTAATCGGCAAGTTCTTCCGCTCTCTTCTGGGGCTTCCACGCGACTCCTCAGCAGTGGAATGGGGCTTCAGAAACGGGTTCAGCTTCACGCGACGGTCAGCCGTGAAGGTCTTGATAGCTCGATAGCTCGATAGGACACGTCTCCACACTAGAGCAGGTTGAACGCAATCCTAGTGTACCGCTGCCAGCAGGTGTGGTGGTATGGAGACCGGTAGGCACTGCCACCAGAGTTCTGCCGATAAGGTTTATAATTTTCTTACACGAGTCAGAACTGAATTAGAAAAATGACGAAATCGTATATATACGAAGGAGGTGCGTGGGTGTTGAGCATGCGTGCATAAATGATCAAGTCCATATATGGGCAAGTTCTAGAGTGCTCGGCGGGAAAGTAAAGGATTTGTTATGATGTGCGTTATATAGTAAATGATAGTTCGATCATAAAGATAAAACAAAAGTGAAAGGTGGTATTCTTCTTGATTATGTGGTGGCATTTCACCACATAACTGTATAGGCTGAAGATGTTATTACGCTGCTCAGGATGGATGATTCTCACTCTTTCAACTCGAAATCTAGTCAGGAGAGGTTAGAAGTACAGACTAAAATAACGATTACCATAACCTCGTGCATGTACGCTGAGGGTTAATTAAAAAAAGTGTTTTAATGTTCAAGCTTTTTCGTCAATTCTATGTTGTTTTCTAGCTAGAAACTCTTCCATAGCTATATCAGCAAGCTACAGTAAAGCCTTGGTACTACCCATTAAAGCGTTGTGAGGATTGGGAAAAATAACTCATTTAGTCTGACTTGCTTTGACTAGCAAGTTGGCTCAAGTTTGGCACACAGCATTAGCCTAGGCCTCCACAACTACACATTAATTTTCAAACTGGATTGCGAACAATACCACCTGGCAAAAAAGTAGATGTGATAATTTGCAATAGCCTCCAAGTGCCCACTAAAAAAAAGTTTTATGACCTTCTCTTGTTAGCTTGGTTAATAGTAAAAGCTGTGTTTGAGATAAGTTCGTTGTTAGCGATTGTAAATACTTGTATTCTTTCATAAGGTAAAGTAAAAATGTAATGTTAACATATTATTTAAATATACCTAGCCACTTCTTTTTTATTTTTTTCTATGAGTATGTTAATAAGGGAAAATTCAGGTATAGCACAATTATTTCCAATTATAATGTACTACCAAATGAATTATAATTGTTTTATCTTAGGTATTCTTCATATATCAGTGGTCCTACTTGGCTGGACAGTCTGAACCAATGCAGCTCCTCCAGCACAGACCTGAGGAGTTGTGCCAGTGCAGTGGGAGTGCATGACTGCACTCACAGAGAAGACATTGTGCTAAGTTGTACGTTTTTACTTAATTATGTTTACTAACTAGAGTTACACCGATGAAGCTAAGAGATTGCTGATATTGAAAAGGTCTATTGAAAAATTGCCTCAGCAGCCAATTGACTTGCCTTTCTGAAGAATCTCCTGAGAAACAAACTAGAACAGAAATGTTTTGAAGAAATTCAAAAGTGAAACTAATACGAGTGCATCATCCACATTGTCCAGTGCAACGACTATGGTGGAGAAGTGAATATCATAATCGACTCTTTATTATTTAAGTTTGCCTAACAGACTAAAACTAACATTATAGCCATTAGCTAGCTATCACTGGGACAAAAGCTGTAGATACAACTGAATTATACACAAGAGAAATTTACCTAAGAAAACAACTATCAGAAAGACCAGACGATGAACGTGTTCATGTTATATTCAGTCTCATTTTAGAACACCCCAATAAGATTTGATAATAATAATACTTCTTTTTTGTTTCCCTCCATTTGGGAAAATAGTGTCTAGTCAACAAACTTTTGCTAATCAGTAATTCTTGCTGGAGAAAAACCTAAGTCTTCAATCGCAGCTTACCTGAGTGAACTATTTTGGTGTGGACTATTTTGGTATGAACTGATGTATAACTAGATAGCCGGTTACATAACCAAGCCGTCTAATGGTCTCCTGTTTGTGCAGAACACATACATTTGGTAGCAAAATAACTGCTTGTGGTTTCCAGTACTTGGTACACTTGCACTACAATATTCCACCAACATCAGAACAATAATTTTCTTCGGTTGAACTGTGAAAGGGCAGAAATGCTATTGTTTATAAAGAATAACCCTGACATTAAAAACAATTAACAATGCTATTCCTGTGTATAAATTATGATGTATTATTTTCATGCCTCAAAGAGAAAGAATGAAAATAATGGGCAATATTGAGGTGATAAATATCTATTAATCAGGATATCTGCAAATAAGTTATCGGTGCAACTCTAGTAGGTACTAACATTAATCGCTTTAGTCTGGTATGAGGTAACAATTATCATAATACCTAATAGCACAAAATTATGAAAATATTTGGAGACAATGAATTTCAACTGAAGTATACAGCCGTATATATTACATATAAATTATGTATATGTGTTTCATATCTTAAATGGAAACACAATGAATTCTGTGCACATTCTGTGAGCATTTCTTAGGGATTTTTTTTTGTTGTCATACTGAGTTTAGAATTTATGTGGCTTCTAAGGTAGTGTTAATGAGCTCTCACAATATCCCTCTGTTTGTTCCCCAAGATAATAGAAAGTTAGATAATATGCAACTATAAAGACCAAAGATGATTTATTTTACAAAATTTACTTTCTGCATGCTTGCAAGTTCACTGTAGCTTGTAACAGTATGAAATTACAACGTCGTTGATTGAATTAGCTGTTTCAATTAGCCATGAACCATTTACTATTTAATTTTGCATCATAGTGATGCTCAAGTTAAAAACTGCCAAAAGTACTCAAAAAGTTTCAATCCATGCATAACAAAATATATTTGAATGAGTTAATCAGACTAGATTTAAATCATAGTTACAACATTAGTTTTGATGGTAGTGGTCCTTAGTTAATGAATTTTTTTGTTTGATTTACAATGTACCTGTAGGTAACCGATCAGCCACAACAAGCATACCATGTGAGTTTACTAAATCATAGTTACATTTGTTTTGATGGTAGTGGTCCTTAATTAAATAATTACTTTTTTTGTTTGATTTACAATGTACCTGTAGGTAACCCATCACCAACAACAAGCACACCGAGTGAGTTAACTAATGAGGACCTAAGTCATTCCCCTCTTCTGATGTTGATATTTTGATCATGTATGCATGTATATATAATTATATATTCATGGCAGATCCAGAACTTTGACAGGAAGTGGCCCAAATATATCTAGGTTGTTAAATGATTTGTACATTAATTTATGAATACAAACAGTTAACGTGCAATTGTCCTATGACTTGTCCTATGACCGAATTGATCCTCGTATGTGATAATTTCTCAATAAGCATGATTCGAGATAGGGACCCTGGCCCCCTGTCCTCTCCTACCCCCCTGAATCTTTCCTATGATATATATGTAATAACCCTCAGCATGCATACACAAGAGGGTTACAGTTGTTGTTTCGCTTGTTTGTCTGTTTTTCTGTCAGTTTTGTCATGCTCTGGCTTTGGAGATTACTGACAACTAACCATTGATTTAGGTAGCTAGGAACTTACTCAGAACAATAAATTGTGCTACTTTTTTTAATTTTGGGCTGATTTTTTAGAAAATGCGAAGCTATCAACTCTGCATAGGTAGCTTTTCTGGGTAAAATTCCCTTTCATCACGTCATAATCATGTGAGCTATTAAGGGTAAGCGACATTCATTTGAGGAATAATTTTTATTGCATTTTCTGAAAGATATTTGTAAGGTTAAGCCTCAAACCAAATTTCACAACTTGTGCCCCAGCTGTGATGTTGGAGATAGCTACTTTAAGAAAACAGGAAGTTGTGGGCTGGGCTTAATGGTTGCATAGGTCACGGAACAAATTTTTACTTGCACTGGGAGCAATAAGGCAAAGTAGATTCATTAGAGAACTTCAGTATAAGTTATATCACCAACCATCCCGGGCTTCATACTGTTTGTCTGAATGCATGGGTTCTTCAAACTGCATTACCAGCATCGTCTCGTCAAGAACATGGTCACACTCCAGCAACACTACATGAGTAAATATTAGAAATGAAATGTTCTTAAAAAGAATAAATTATTTATTCTTTAGGAAGTAACGCTATACTGCATACATACCGTGACACTGGCAATTTACAATATAGTGTTGTGGGTGGCTTGGAGGACATTCAAGTGGTCCTTCCTGGCTGTGCAGTTACACAGATTTGGGAGAAATTTCCATCAGAAAATGTTACTGGATTTAATTGTCCAATATTGCATGATTTAAATTATTTAATATTAGTACAATACAATACAATACAATACATCAAATTTTGAAAGCGGACTCTGGTGCAGAGTGACTGCTCCTGCTTGTCTGACTTGTCGAAGTCATTGCTGAGTGGTGGTGGGGGTGTAGCTAGTGGAATACTTTCTCCAATTTCTGCAACTGTTCACAGTCTCCCAGTCTCCATTGTATTTGCCCATTTTCTCTTCTTGCTAGGATCCCTAGGGAATAAGAATTGGCTTACATCATCCTTGTGGGTGCTACTACAGCCTAAAAGCCACATATCTGCAAGCCATAGTGACCAACACCAGCCCCCTAAACCAACACTCGCCTCTAAACCAACGTGGTACAGATTACTCTGGTGAAGCGAGGTTGCTCTGATAGATGTCTATTCAAACTGTGTGTTTCCTGACCTACTTAACCATTAAGCCCCGCCCACGACTTCCTGTATTCTTAAAGTGGCTATAACTTCAATACTGCTGGGTCACAAGTTGTGAAATTTGGTTTGAATCTCAAACTTACCAAGATCTTCCAGAAAGTGCAATAAAAATAATCCTTCAAATGAATGTCACTTTACCCATCGAATTTCTTGCAGTATGCTGTAGTTTTGCTGTATGCTAAGAAGTTACATAATGGGAAAGTATATATAGTACTGTGTGTTAGTTATAGTACAGTAGGACTTCAGTTATCCAAACACGTTGGGACCAAGAGGTGTTCGTATAACTGAAATGTTCTGATAACTGGACACCATAGAAAATGTATCATAAACATTAATGAAGGGGCATAGTCAAGCAATTCTTCGTGTCTGCATGTGCTACTATTAGACTTTGGGTGTTCGGTTAACTGAAGTGTTCGGATAATTGAAGTTTGGATAACTGGCATTCTACTGTATGTCCAAGTTGAGTTGGCCAGAAAAAAACTTGAATAAATTTTAACAGAAGCATACGCATCCGGGGTTTGCACCATCAGAAAGCTCGCGCCGAAGCAATTAAAAGTATTTCCTCAGTATACTCCAAAACCGGAGAGAAAGTACTATTCCAAAACTCAATACAAAAGTCTACGGGAATAAAAAAAAATCAACAGGTTTCCCTCTCAAAACGCGCCCGCTTCACGTGGTACAGCTCAATTTATCACAAGGACTGTCTTCATTAAGAATTTTATAAACAATGAGTGGCTTCTCAGATTGCTGCATTTCTATCATTGTATCGCGATTAGTTTAGGTTGCGAGTGTGGAAACAGGATAGACGGAGTGTCCTGTTGTTGCAGAGGGTACAGGACCACCTGATAGGATGTTGGTAGAATTATTTGTCTACCTGTTCAAAACAAATGTCGTATAGCCAATATATTTCAGAGTGATATAGCTATCATTTAGCTAGCAACTTGTAATACAGTCTTTTTGCCGTTAAATTGTGTGCTTGTCAAAGCTGTGTTTATGCCAATTCCTTTTTCTTCACTACTAGATTCCATTTATTGTAAGGATTAGGACCAACTCAGGCAGCACTCCACCTTCAACCCAGATCACAACTCTATTTTATGTATGTGTACTACTTAAACTCTTATCATCTCATCAATTTTCATATATATTATTATAAATAAATGGTACAATTGATAATTTTATTTAACCAGACAGTATAATAACTTTGAATCGACTGCTTTTAATTTTGTCTCTTTAGAAGAACGCCTCACCAGTTTGCATTTTCCATCTGCTGTACATTACCTGCACGTAAGAAACATTATAGCCGAAAACGGACGAGATGAGCTGTACAACTCCATGAACTTCACTAAATTTCTTTCTTACAATAGTTACAGAATTAATGCGCACCTGCATAACCGCTTCTTTTTCACATGCAAAGTTGACGTTGGCGCGCTTAATTGACTTGGATTCACATGACTAACATGCTTCCGGTTAAGTACTAAATGCATTCCTCATTTACCGCGCTTGCGATCGTGCCAACTCAACTTGGACATACTATAGTGTATTGTGTAAGCTGTTTGTGAAACCAGTTTCTTCTATGGGCTTAATTACACATACAGCTGTGAAAGAGTTGGTGTAGTAGTTTAATTAAATGAACAAGTGATCATGAATGCATCAGACCCTCCTATGCCATTATTTTAAAGGTTGTATGTTAGTACCCAATAGTGCATGTTTTATCTACAGTATTAGGGGTGGATAATGCAAAATCGTATATATGTTATATGTATGAATGGTACATATGCCACTTAAATGCATGCAGGTGGCTTGTTAAGCTTGACTTCTGATATTTCAGCATTAAGGAAGCTTATATTAATTTAGGCTCAAAATTGTAAGATAATTCCTGCGAATTTCTTGTTTTTCAAGTCATAAAGAGTTGCTGTGACCTGTTACTGTGGCATTGAAAACCCTTACCAGATGTAAATATAAAAACTTGCCGTTTTTAGAGCTGCTATATGTATGTATGCATTTGTATGTATGCATGCATGTACATATGTATGCATTATGGCATATTCCTGCACCAAAACATCAAACATGCGAACCTGTAGCACTACTATACTCTAGCTAGCTATTAAATAGTTTCTCACACCAATCTGGTTGCAACATAGCTATGCAGTATAAATGGTAATGTAAACACTTTCTTCATAAGAAATCAATGTGCAAAAAACACTCATCAATAGTTTCAAAACAAAACTCCATCCAGCAGCACTTGGTTTTAAGAGGGTTTTTTCCTTTAGTTGTTTTTGTTGTGTTGATGTTGTCATTATTTTGTTGTTGTTGTTGTTATTTTTTCGGATAGTTTCAACCGTAGTGTTACATGTAGAAATAATCAGGCATGACTTCTAAGATATATCATAAACGTAAAAGTTTGCATTTGTTTTACAATAACATTAATTAAAAGATGGATACGCTCATCGGTGTTAATACCAGTGGTTGTCACCATTTAAAGGGAAACTGTGGTGGTTTTAATATTTTTTTCTTGCTGACAGTGTAGGTTATGGTGTCCAAAAATATCCTGTCATTAGTTTCTTCAATTGTGCCTTAAAATTTGCCCCTAAAGTAAAGCTGTGGCAGAGTTTTAAAAAGTTGTTCATAATCTGATATGCCCAGCACTAGAACTAGTGAGTCTATGATGGTGAAGCCAGTAGCTCAGATACCTCTTGTGTCTATATAGTTTCTATAACAAGACTACTGCTGACCAAAGTATATAGCTATTCCCAACATGACATCACACAAACCACACCCAATTCAGGAAATAAGAGTTCAGGAACCGTAAGCAAATACATGGGGCAAATTTTAAGGCTAAAAATTGAAGAAAGTGATGACAGGAAAATTTCAAATATTTTTATGACCTTTGGACACCATAATCTACACTTTCAACAAGAGCAACAATAAAAAAAAATTCTCATAGCAGCATACTAAAGTTAAGACCCAGATTACTTATTAAAAGATAATGCAAAAATGTTTTACTGAACTAAGCTCACTTGTTTGTCTGACTTATTCACATATGGCATTTATCCTTATTCAGGCTTCTCTGATTTGAGATTAAACCAATGTGGTAATTCAAGCTCATCCAGTGGCCGCCTAGAGGTGTACTATACTGGTAGTAGTTCTAATTCTTGGATGCCATTCTGTCACAGTGGATTTAGCCGTCGTGCTGCTGACTTGGCATGTAAGCAACTTGGCTATGACAAAGCCTCCTTCTATGGTACAGTTGGAGATCGAGGGTGAGTGTGTTTACATTGAAACTATAACATCAGAGTTATTGGATGGAGCAGATTCATGAACTCATGTGATTAGTAACAATATTTAAATGTACAAATTAATTTTACTCAACCCTCAAATTACTGCCAATAAACTATGTCACCAGTTTTTTTATTATATAGGTACAGCCAAAGTACAAGTGACTATTCAATTTCATCTGTCACTTGCAATAGATACTCTTACTCATACTACAGGAAACTCCGTAATTGTAACTTTTACATGACCAATGAAGCATGTTCTTACAATGATGATGTAGCAATATCCTGTACCAGCACTCGTAAGTAAATTTTAACAATTTTACTCTAAACTAGTTTGATATATTCACAGAATTAATAGGACTTGTATATTATCTGCTTGACTTGAATAATGTCCAAGTTTTTTTTGTTTATTTTTTTGTTTTTGCATTAGCAATATTTACCTCTTTCAATGATTCAGTCATTCTCAGCTGAGATAATAATAATAATAGCACATTTTCTTGTTCTAACAGGCAATATTATGTTAATTAAACTTGACACGACATTTCAATTTCTTGCTGAAGTCCTCTTCAGGGGGTCAAGCCGAAACGTTGGATTAAGTTTTAATTGACATAATATTAGCTGTTAGAACGAGAAAATTTGCTATTATTTAACTTCTTGTTCTATTAAACTTTATTAGCTTCAATTCTGAGGGAGGGGGAGAACAGTATAAAGTGTGAAATATATGATGATGAGTGACAGCAAGAGTAACAGTTTTGATAGATAATTATTGTAAGTAGTTAAATATCTGTACTATTGTGACTGAGATGCTAGTTTCCCTTTTTTATTGCCACTGAGGACTTCTGGAGAAAGTAATGTGTTGGCTTAGGGTGTTGTTTCCATTTTATTGGAAAACTATAGCAAAGCAGTACACTCACTCATGCATACATTTATTTTAGGGCCAAGTATTGAAACTTATATGGTTGAAAATAATATAATGAATGTAAAAGTAGGATGATGTGATGAAGTTACGAAATGGATGGATGATGTGATGAAGTTACGAAATGGATGACTGTTAAATTGGTAGTAATGACAAAATAAATGTTTCTGTACATTTTAGAGCAATTGTGACATTCCTAGTTTCCATACTTATTGGTCAACTCTAAATCCTTTAAATTCATTCTTTTTTATTTAGTTCTTTTGCCTCTTTTGGGGGGAATTTATCTTAAAAAGCCAAGTCCAGTTAAGCCAAGTGTTTCAATCAACAATATTATCATAACTAGCTAGTGAGTGTCCCACCACATAGTGGAACTTGATATACAAACTCTTACGAATTAGGATTGGAGTAGCATTAGATGTTGTTATCCTCAACCACATGGTTTAATTACATCATGCCACTTATTTTCTCACTTACTTTCCCACTAGTATACACTCACCTGACAACTCTTTACCAACCCAGTTAAATTTCACTAGCTAGTTGTCATTATTACCGATGATGCTTTACCAACCCTATTAGAGGATGCTTTACCAATCCAGCTCAGATCATGAACTATTCATGAATACACACCATCGCCATCATCAATTGTTGTCTTAAATAATACCTTGATTTCTATTTAACGCATACCATTACAAAACTTACTAAAAATAGTGGTGACTTATACACCAAAATTGTTTGATTCTACCTACTTATCTAGTACCTACGTAGCATTTACTGTAGGCTCTCACAATATCCCTCTGCTGTCCCCCAAGATAATAATAAGTTAGATAAGATGTAACTATAGAGACCAAAGATGATTTCTTTCCAAATTTACTTTCCGCATGCTTGCAAGTTTACTGTTTCTTGTAGGCCAATAAGAAGTTACAACTTCATTGATTAAATTAGCTGTTTCAATTAGCCATGAACCATTTATTATTTAATTTTGCGTCATAGTGATGCTCAAGTTAAAAACTGCCAAAAATACTCAAAAAAGTTTCAATCCATGCATAACAAAATATTTGAATGAGTTAATCAGACTAGATTTAAATCATAGTTACATGTGGTCCTTAAATGAATTTTTTTTGTTTGATTTACAATGTACTTGTAGGTAACAACCCATCAACCTCAAGCACAACATGTGAGTTAACTAATGAGGACTTGAGTCATTCCCCTCTTCTGGTGTTGATATTTTGATCATGTATGCATGTATATATGTGACCGTCTACAGGAAAACCGGGCACAACGCGGCACCCTTCGAAAAAAACTTTTTTGCACTTACAGAGTTGTCGGCGTCCAGATATTGAGCTCTCCAAGTTTTATCATCGTAGCTTAAGTCGTTCCCACTATAATAGACCTAACCGTTCCCTTCCGTCGGCTTGAAACAATACATTTTTAAGAAATCGATCTGTCTTTTCTCGATATTTACGCACGCCGCGTTGTGCCCGGTTTTCCTGTAGACGGTCACGTATATTGTTCCAATCAACAATATTATCATAACTAGCTAGTAAGTGTCCCACCACATAGTGGAACTTGATGTACAAACTTGCGAATTAGGATTGGAGTAGTATAAGATGTTTTTATCCTCAACCACTTGGTTTAATTACATCAGTCCGCGTATTTTCTACCTTACTTTTCTTATCCCATTAGTATACACTCACCTGACAACTCTTTGCCAACCCAGTTAAATTTCACTAGTTGTCATTATTACCAATGATGCTTTATCAACACTATTTGAGGATGCTTTACCAATCCAGCGCAGCTCATGAACTATTCATGAATACACACCGTCGCCATTGTCAGTCGTCATCTTACATTATTATCATAATACCTTGGTTTTTATTAAAAGCGTATCATTACTAAGCCTAAACTTACTAAAATAGTGGTGAGTTACACCCAAACTGTTTGATTCTACCTGCTTATCTAGTACCTACATAGCATTTACCGTAGTATCCTTGCATACAGACAGTGGGGACAGAAGATGACGTTATTACTATTATTGATAACCTTCAGCGCACATGCACGTGAGGATTATAGAAGTCAGTTTTTCTGTCATCGGTGAGTCATTCTGTCACATGCCAAAAAGCAGATCTCGAAAATGGCAGCCTCTGGAAGATAGAAATAAGCATCAAAGTGTTGTACTGGACAATTTAAGTCCCTTTTAATGTAACTTTTTGTTTCAACTTAATTATCAGAAAAAGTGGGTAATTTTTTTGGCCGTACCATTGTAAGCGCATTAGTTGGTAACACCTCTTGTCACACCACACTCACGTGAGCAAACAAATGATATCAAATAGTCATTGACATATGTTCAGAAATAATCTACAGATTTAGTAATAGTTTCTCAATTTCCTTTTTCTCTATTCTTGTTCAACCTGAAGTTGAAGATGTTTAAAACTGAGAAATTCAATTTTTAAAACTGGTTGTTTATGGCATTTTTATAGCAAAAATTGTGTACACAACAGAATTAGAAAGTCTTAATGGTAATAGTGTTAAAGTTGTAACCCAGATTTAAGAGATAAAGTGAATTTATGTAGTCCTTGTGGGCATAGGGTGGTCAATCCTAAATAGAGAGTGCTACTTCACTCTCTCTGATAAATACTTTCAAGCATTGCAAAGCTGGGCTTTTAGTTTTACTTTCTCCAATGTTGAATGCAACCCACCATAGCAGCTTACAAATTTTACAGAAAACCTCTTGTAGATGACATTTATACTTTTTAAAGATGATTAGTACATAACTTCACTGTGCCATCAAAATGCGAGTATTAGCTAGTTCAACTTCAGTGCTGCTAAGAATTACACTTTAGCATCAAGAAAAATGGACATGGAAATGATAACTCATTACAAATGTTGAACTATGACTTTATTGTTCTTGGTACTTTTATAGTAGTTTTATAGTAAATTTTCAATTGATTAACTTAATAATTAAAAATGTAAAGCTGTTTTAAGATGTGAATACCTAAATCTTTTATTTTAAAAGGGCAAGGCTAACTAACATACCATTTGTTCTGAAGTAAATAAACTAGTTAGTTCATATCTTTATGTCGATTGTTGTGTGCAATTACAAAATGTCTCTGAATGCTGTTGTTGTTGTTATTGTTGTTTGTTGTTTTTCTGTATTCAGTGTCATCTGGTATAAAGGCACTTATTGTTATAGTGGTAGTCCTGGTTCTGGGCTCATGTGTTTTTATTGGAGTGACGTTATGTGTGGTGGCGTTTGTGATGTATAAGAAGAAGAAATCATCAAGAGTTAGAACTGTCAATGTTGGTCAAGACTCGACTGAAGAGAACTATCGAATGTCGGGTGTTACAGAGCAAGAAAATATCGCAACAGCTGCACCTCCTCCCAGATATACACCAAGTCCTTTCACTCCACAAGAGAATGACAACTCTCAGAATCCACCGAGTCACTTCACTCCAATATTATTGCAACAAGAGAATGCCAACTCTCATAATCAGATCATCACTGAAAAAACTGCTACTGTCCAAGAAGAAGACATTGAAGATGGAGATGAAAACAAGCCCCTCATTTCTTAATCAAAACATTTTGTTTTGTTTTAACCTCCTACACAAATAGATACTAATGCATTACACCGTATCCTGTTGTAGCTACTTTCTTATAACTGAAAAAAAAAATTGTCTAACAGCTAGCAACTAGTTCAGATTATAAGATTAGCTAACACTTTCTGATGTAAAATTTTGTTTGAGTTTTGTTTTTGTTTTGTTTTGTTTTTAATCACGTTTCAGAGATTTTGTAATCGTTGTTATTTGTTGTCTATACAAAATTGAAAGAAAATTAAAAATTAAAACCACACAAGTGCTCTATTACTGGTCTGGACAACTCAGAAGCAATTTTTTTTTTCAGATAATGCTATGCTACAGTCACGCCCCGAAGGAAATTTTGTTTTTCTCCAAAACTTATTTTTATTTCTGAAGTCTAGCTAGCTAGCTACTTTCTGCTGACTAACTTCCCAATTTTGTTTCCAACACTTTTCTAAACATTTTCTAAATTTCTTTTGAAAACTTGCAATACCGGACAGGCTCATTATATGGGTATGGTTTGGGTGGGGGCATTTTCAGCCTTTACATCAATGTGTTGCTTCCAAACCTGAGCTCAAGCCTACTAGAACCCATAAGCATTTTGGCCAGTCTTCTGTTATCACAAAAGATGTAGTCAGGGTAGAGGTCACCATTGTAACCACTCGCTTACCTTACTCGAAAGAAAAAAATTCTTAATTTGTAAGCTAAAAAAAAAAAAGAGTCTAGTTTTATAGTAATCGCTAATACCAACTTGGTTGTTTATTTAGCTTGGTTGCTGCGATAAGATAAAAGTAATTGGTGCTGTCTTATATGTAAGAATAATGGACACACAATTTTTCACTCACTAAAATCTCCACGAAGTCAATGCCTACTTTCTGTAGCTAGTATTAAAGGCCCTAAATACTCTAGAAATGCAGGATCCTAAGCCAAGAAGATTGACCCACATGCATATAATGTTCAAGAATGAGATATGGTCAAAAAGATAACAGAATCAACAGAGAACACTTTGGCCCTCGTTTCTTCACATCTACATGAGTTATAGCTAATTCTTAAGCTTGTATATACTACTCCAGTTTATCCTGCTTGCCACTAACTCTTGAAAGGCAACCAAACCTGCAAGCTAGCTACTGGTTCTTCCTAGACAGTTAATAAGGTTAGATTAGCCATTACCTTTAAATTAACTATGCTTTGACTGGCTAGATAAAAAGAACAACTTTGTTTAAGATTCTCTTGGAGTATGGTCATCGGATTCAACAAAAAGGTAGCAAGCTGAGTCCTATAAGTATTTAATGATCATGCCACTAGTAATCAATCCTAATACTACACCCCCAATTACAAAATGACACTCATGTGAGTCTAATATGATTCAGTACATATATCTAGGTGTAGGCAGGGAGGGGAGGAGCAAAACATGACAAGTACCTAGCTACTCGAGGGAGTGTGTCCTCATGCGAAGACATTAGTGCTAATTGCTGGTGTATGCACAAATTGATTATGACCACATCAATAAAATAGCTAGCTAAGTATCCCAGAGTCTACTGCCAGAGAGAGCAGGGTAAAAACTAGTTCCCAGCAGTACATGTAAAAGCTAGCTATTCACTGGCGCTAGCCTGAAAAAGTGCACTTGATAAGGATGGAGACACAAATGAAATAAGCAATTGAGTTGCATGGAGAATGTTACCCGCGAAGTAAATTAAATTGTTGGTAAAGTGTGGTTAAATTGTTGGTAAAGTGTGGTTAAATTCGCAAGTTTTAGTGGGAATATCCCCCGCAGTAAACAAAGACTCGCCCCTTGACGAGGTTGACGTGGGTGGTTATGGAGTCAGCTTATGGAATTGCTTTACTGCTGGCGCTTACTACGGTTGGGAGTAAGTAAAAGTTTATGCAATTTTGATTTTGTTGCTGTACCTAAACTTCTTGAAAATTGAACGAGCGAGTATAAATTGCATTATGTTCAAACTCCTGTGACATTCTAATGACATAGCTAGTAGTAGCTAGCTATCTCCAGAAAGAAAACAAAAAATCTGTATGTAGTCATAAAAATGTTATTTTTTATGCATAAACTCTTTGAATACAAGCTGTAATACAAAAACTATATTAGTAAAGAGTTTAAAGACTGAATTTTCCCATGCATGCAGTAGTGCCGGTTAATCCACTCAGCTTGCATAACAGTATTGACATCCATAGCTAGAATGACTTGTACAGAATGGGTAACCATTAAGCGTGGTATGAGAATACATTTAAACTAAATTATGGGAAGGCAATGATAATTACAAGAAAGAAATCTCCCTTGCAGCCTACTATCTTTCTGCATGGCCACAAAGTGGAGTATGTTGACAGCTTTAAGCTATTAGGGGTCACAATATCAAATGACCTCTCCTGGAAGCACCGCATTTCAAACACGATCACCAAAGCCAGACGTCTTCTGGGTTTCATCTACAGGGTATTTCGCCAGGCAGCAAAAGATGCATGAATGGGTTGTACCAGTCCGTAGTTCTCCCTCATTTAGACTACTGTTCATGTGTTTGGGACCCCCCTCACGAAACTCATGTGAGGAAACTTGAAAGCGTTCAGTCCTTCGCTGCCAAAATTACAACTGGCAACTGGGCTGACAGCTCTAGAGAACTCAAATCCCTTACATTGGCCTAGTCTGGCAAGCAGAAGACTTTTCCAAAAGTTGTGTATGTATAAGCATATGTCAGTGGCTCCTCAATCTTACCATCAGATTTATTTTTGAAAGCATCCCAGACCCACTGGATCACACAAGAATAACTATCCACTTTACCATCCGTATGTGCATACATCACACCATCGGTCTTCTTTTCTTCATTCAGTTGTAGAGCACTGGAACAAAATACCAAATTCAATTGCTGACCAAGTACCAGCAAGGCCTTCAAGCTGAACCTAAGAAAGTTCATCTATGTGTGGTATCTCTACCTGTTTCCCTGCTTTCCTTACATGTCCATCTCTTACATGTCTGTTCATTTTTATTCATCTTTTATTTTTATTTGGGAAGCCTTAGAAATAGCTGTCATTTGCTAGTTGGCTCTCCCTGTTACTCCACTGTAACAAATCATTACAAAAAAAAAAAGATATGACAACTTCTTTACCCAGACACTAGTTTAAAAATTCTGAAGTGGAAAAAAAGGGCAAGAGGAAAAGAGAATGAGACAATTTACAAATTCCTATTAAAGTTGTGGTCAAGCAGTGAGATTGGAGGTTGCTTGCGCTATGTAGTTATATGCTTATTACTGTTCTAAATAACTATATTCTAATACTGCATGTGGTATTTCAATTGTACGTAGTATTTTAATATTGTATGTCCTATTTTAATATTACGTGATATTTTTATTATTATATACTTTTTTAATATTGCATGTGGTATTTACAGTTGTACAGGGTACTCTTCAACTACGGCTTAATCACAATTCAGGCATTACTCACTATTCCAGTGGACGCCTTGAGATCTACTACTTTAATGAATGGATTCCTTTCACTATGGATGGTTTCAATATGCAGGCGGCAGATCTGGCATGCAAGTCACTGGGATATAAATATGCTTCAAGATGTGCCAGAGTTGGCACTTTAGGGTTGGTTTTGTTTGTTTGCCTGTTTGTTTTCATTTCAACTACTTTATTAGAGACAGTTTTATTGTAATGAATAGCTATCGATTTAATTGGATGAACCTTAGCTGTTGGACTTCAGAAGTTAGCTTTTCTGAAAGCTAACAAAATGTGAATTTCTGGCAATGACAGTTTGTATATAAAACAGCACACAGAGGAAAGTAACATTAAATTGTTCATGACCTGAGTGAAATATAAGAAGTTATTGCATTATAGTATTGCTAGTTGGATATGTATTTTTTTGCTTACTTGTTTAGTTTAGTTGTTGGTCTAATTAAACAAGAAAATAAAAATAACAAAAACAAATACATAAATAAAAACAGCAATACTATTTCCAAGTTTCATCTGCAAGCATTCGCTTTATGTGAATGTGCTTAAAGCTCTAGACTATCATCTCTTGCAATGAACATGAAAAGTCTAGAAATGATCAGTGTGAGAACAATACTAGCCACTACAATGAGAGCCAGCACAAAGCTTAAGCTAATGGGATTGGGATGTTATGAGCTTCCTTTATCTTATTAGGACTATTTTGTTGTGCTATAGATTCAGCCAAGCAACTACAATTTACTCTATGTACAGTGTGATATGCCTTTTAACTGCCTCTTCATTTGATTCATGTACATACTCAAGAAGCACTAATAAACCTCACTATTACGACGTCGGTCTAGAGTGCACCAATTCTAGTAAGTTAGCCAGTATTGACTGTGTTTATTATTACTGTTTATTGATGATCTCTCATTTAGGGAGTTCCCTCAGACTGCTGTCTAGCTCTGGTGATACTGGAGGTTACTCAGGACGTCTGCAGATAAATGTCAACAATACTTGGGGGACAGTGTGTGATGATAACTTTGGTAGCCTGGAGGCAGGAATAGCTTGTCGTCAGTTGGGTTTCACTGGATATAGTTACTATGATAATACTGGTGACTTATCTCAGTGAGTATATAATTATACGTAAAAAGTATGTGTCAGTGGGCATGCAACAGAAATTGGTCTGTTGGGCTATGGCTACAAGGTCGATGGATTTGTGAAGGTCACGTACGTATACTGTTCCCCACACGTAGTAGTCGCTGCCACCAGTTCTTCCTCTTAGATTCTCTTAGCTACCGCTAAGTCCTCTCCCCAAAGGAATTGTTCAGGATTTAAATATAATTTAAAAGAATCTCAACTTTCAGAAGAAGACCAGAAGAACACAACTCAGTGGCTTTATATAGCCAGCCCTTCACAAAGAGCCAAAAGATGAATAAACATAATGATAATGTTCAGTTGTCAACATGGTCCAAGTATCACATTATGTTTTACATGAAATGGCCCTCCATTTCTTTAGCATATTTATATCTTGCAATCCATAACACTGTTTATATAAAGCATTAACAAACTAGTCGACATTAATTCTATAGATTTAATGCTATTTCTAGTCTCATATAGCTGTATATAACTAACATTAGGCCTCGTATTACAACCCATGAAACAGTCAGACCAGCCTACCAAGGCCCCACTTTAAGGCCTGAGTAAAATTTGAATAGATTCCAAAACTACAATAAGTCCAAACACTTTTTAAGATTAAAAAAAAAAAACAATCAGTTACCTCCTATTACGTTGAAATGAATTATTAATTATCTTAGGTATTCTTCATATATCAGTGGTCCTGTTTGGCTGGACAATTTGAATCGATGCAACTCCTCCAGCACAGACCTGAGAAGTTGTACATGGGCAGTGGGACAGTATCATTGTAGTCACAATGAAGATGTGGTCATAACCTGTACGTTTTATTCATGCCTTTATACATAATGCTATGATATGTCCAAGCTGAGTTAAGTTTGCAGAGTTCCTTAAAGAGCTCATGCACTTCTCTGATTAGATTGTCAATTTTCCGGTTTAATTGGTTCTTTATGTGCTCTGCACAGCCGTGTTCTGATTAATCTTCTTTTGAAGTTCTCATATACCAGCTCAACACCGAAGGAAGACCTATTGTCTGGAATTTAAAAAGTGTACACCACTCATTACATATATGAAAGCTTGTCCAAATATTTCATCACTTAAATATTCATTGAAAATTGATACACAATAATGTAATGATGATCTCAATAAATCTACTTGAACTGTCAGAGTTCTTCCATGTTTTCCCTTCCACTATTCATTGTACCAAGTATTAGTGATTCTGGCAGTCCTGTACCTTCAACTTGGGGTTATTTACAGACACATGGGTCAGACACTTCGCCCGTGTGGCATAACTGATGAGCGACTTAAGCCCCCCCCCCCCCCTCCACAATCATATGCATACATACATACACTTATGTCGCATACATTTGGGTGAGTATATGGTATTCATTCAAAGTATAATGATATTCACGTGTACTCTACCAGCACTGAACTACTCTTACCACTGCAGCATTCCCAACCTTAAAGAAGCTAGTTTAAATCACAGCTTGACATTGGCTGTTGGGACTTCCCAATGTAGGAGTTTATATTGTGCTCTAATGTTATAACGACCTACTTGCAGAGTACCCATGACCATGGCAGAACAGTGATTGCTATAAGCCTTCACACAAAGTGCAACTTCCCTCATTTGGTAATTTTTTTATCTTTTTATTCTTGTGTGCTCATTTCATCCTTATTTTGTGCACTGTCAATCGTCATAGATAATCATCAATATAATTATCATCTTATCCCTCTCTTTCCTCTCTTCATCTCTTTCTTCTTTAGATATGGATTCCCTTCTCCTCCATTGTGTCCATCTCTCCTGCAACTCAGTATCTCTGTCCATCTATCCATGATTGTGAACTTAATCTTTGTGAAATGCCCTCTTTTCTTTAACTTTTGCCATCTTTTAATTTCACCTGAGTTTAGCTACAATATCTATTGTTTGTAGTTTTTAATCCCTTGACTTAATCACCTTCTACTTAATTTGATGATGCTTTACCCATTCAGTTAATGATAATGCTTTGCCAAACTGACTCAGTTCATGAATTATTCATGAATCACTTATGCCATCATTTATCGCTGTCACTGACACTCTCATGTATTTTAATGTAGATACTGTAGTTGATCAAATTAATTAAATTAAATCAATAAATTAATAAAGTGCCTCAGCTATTACCGTAGACGCGGGTTGCTAAGTGCCCCTTCTTTGTTACATACTGTTGTTGTTGTTGTTGTTTTAAGTGCATGTTTTCTTCCGGGTTTTTAAGCACTTTTTCTTAAGCGCTCCACACATTCCGTTTTACTGTTGATTGAAATTGAACAATCAAGTACAAATTGCATATGTCCGAACTCCTTCCAGTCATGGCATTCACTAATGACTTTATAGCTATCTCCATTAAGAAAAAAAATCTGCTATTTATTATGTGTAAACTCTTTGAATACAATTACAAAAATGATATTAGTAATGTGTTTACTGAATTTCTCAAGCATGCAGTTGTGAAACTTGAAGTGGCTATCAAATACCACATGCCAAGCAGTCAGTGGATCTTTCTATCACTCTGTGTTCTCTTACACAAACTCTATTGAGTATTAGTAGCACTGTGCTATGTATACTTCAATTTGGTACAAGTAATAGTCATTCTAATAATATATGTATATTATTTGTAAATATGTTTTTACAGGTTACCCACCAACAAACATAGCAACTACATCATGTAAGTAATAAATACATGACGTAAATTATTCTTCTCCGCTCACCCCTCTATAAACATAATGATTTTTATAAATAGATCAGTTAAGATTCCTTGGTATGATGAGGGACTTGAAAATAAATTGATAACTAGATTAGAGTTCTTTAAGAAATATTGAATCATGAAGGTCTATGTAATTTTTCTAGAACTTTCACAACTAAACATTTAGCTAAACATTATGCATCCGATTTATCTAAATATATGAAGAAAAAATAATTTATGTAAAATCAGAATATTTTAAAATTAGTGATTATTTTATGCATTAAACTCGCATGTTTCCAAAACATTAAATCTAGCTGTGTTGTTGTTAGGGGGTTTGTAATTGTATATTGTTGACTAAATTTGTTTCTAACTAGATCTGATATTATTAAAGTTTCTGTGGATTGTTGTAGACTTCACGTCATAGTAAAAAATAGAAAACAAGTAGGGATTGTAGGATGTTTGTACTTCCTTCATCAAAGGTTGCTAATGTTATGGCAGCCTATGGCCTTACCTAATACTTGTAGGAAAGAAGCCTAAACCATTCAGCTTAAGCGTACAACTGAAACAACTTATCTACCCTCAGCATGCACACAAAAGAGGATTACTAGTGAGTCAGTCAGATAGTCAGTCATTCAACAACAAATCTCAAAGGGTAGATAAGTTGCCTTTCGGGCATGCTATTTTTGTAGTTATACAAAAATATTCATCAAAATTGGCCACTTGACAATAAGTTATCTACACCTAATGCACCTTTATCAGCATGTCATACTCACATAAGGAAATATTTATTTTAGACTACCTTTTGCTTCAAAGTTTACTGAGTGCAGGATATTATACTTGTGTTGGAGACAAGGGTATAGACTCATGAGTGTCTGTTGCTTTATGGCTATCAGCTATATCATCAGGAGACACAGGTTATATCTACCCTTTTCGTTGCACAAACTCAATTGGGTAGAATACTTCTATTGGTGCTGAGAGTTTACACCTAAGGTGTGCTCCAGGCAAAATAAGTCAGGGAATTCTCAGATGTTCATCTTGCTGAGCAACTTATGTCATTAATTTTATGGCAAAATGGAGAAAAAATTTTAAGAAGAAAAAAATAAGAATAAAGGAAGGGAGGGTGGGAGGTAGATGTTGAACTTATTAACTTGGAACAATCTTGGAGCTCCAAGACAATTGGCAGGGGAATCCTCAGGGTAGCTAGTTCAGTTTGTTCAGTGTATGCTAAATGCTCCTCTAGAAAATATTTGTTAACAGAAATATTTATGTGTCGTTGTTGTTTTTTAGATGTACAGAATGTTCAACTACGGCTTGTTTACTATTACGAAATCTCGACTACTTCTTATGGACGTCTTGAGATCTACTACTCTGACGAATGGATTCCATTCACCATTAATGGCTTTGACATGCATGCAGCAGACCTGGCATGCAAGTCACTGGGATATAGTTATGCCTCAAGATATGGCAGAGTTGGATTTTTCGGGTAAAAATAAACAACTAGTTTATGCTTCTTCTTTTTTTATGTTTCACTTGAAAATAAGCATACAATAGACAGATATTATCAAATGACGATGCCTTACGAGAGAAAAAGAAATTAAAAAAGAGAGATGACTTGCTGGTAATGGAGAGATTAGTGAATAAAAGAAATGCAATTAGCTGTTGCTTTTAGTGTAGACTACGTCAGCTTCTCTTGTTCGCCAATTTCATTTTTGTTGTTACCACTTCAGATATAGTGAAGCATCTACAACTTTCTCAGCCTACAATGTTGGGTGTTATATAACTGCCTCTACATTTGATTCGTGCTCACTGTCAACAAGCTCTTACTACTCTCACAGTTATGATGTCGGCCTACAATGCACAAATGCCAGTAAGTTAGCCTGCAATTATTATGCTTATGTGCTGTTATTATTGTTTTAAAAATACTCACTTATTTAGGGAGTTCCCTCAGACTGCTGTCTAGCACTGGCTATACTGGAGGTTCTTCAGGACGTCTGCAGATATATGTCAACAACACTTGGGGGACAGTCTGTGATGATAACTTCGGTAGCCTGGAGGCAGGAATAGCTTGTCGTCAGTTGGGTTTCACCAGATATAATACTTATCGTAATGCTGGTGACTCATCTCAGTGAGTATCTAATCTGGTGTGATTAAACAGTTCTTCTTTTTAGGTTACGTTTGCCACTGCCCTTTTGTTTGTCCTTGAATTATTTTGTCATGATACAACATTATTTTGATCAAAACCTTCCATTGTATAGCTGCTCCATTTAGTAATTCGTTGTTATTAAGGTCAGTACTTTGCACCACTCATCATCAAGTTCAATTGCGAAGGATGCTGCCATAACACAAGTTATCTATCCATTATATTTTAAAAAAAACTGTATTTCTATATAAAAGTACGACACCTAAATTGCCCATTCAAAAATGTATGGAAAAAAATTGCTGTTCAATTAAAATCGCATGGGGAACATGAGATAACACGTAACTAAGTGAAACAGCATGGAAACTAAGTGAAATACCACAGTAGCTAAGTGAAATAGTACAGGTAAGTGTGCATGCGTGCAGCTTTAGCCTTGGAAACGTACCATTCAAGTAGTTTCTAGTTGGAGACAATATCATTTTTTAGCGCAGAAGTTCTACCCGTATTAGACTTTAAAAAGAGTCATCTAATGAATATTAGTGTGGTTTGGGAGCGGCTATGTTAATTAGGAGTTGTGATTAATGGGTGTGCTTGAAGCACTTTTTGAAAGTTGAACTGCAACTTTTGTGCCTTAAAAAAAGCTATAACACAACTTCTAAGCGGTTTCAAATAAAACTTTTAAGTGAGACTTCTTTAGTGGTGTTGGGTTAGAGGAAACCTCGATTAAAACTTAAACTGTATTTTAGAAATGGTAACATTCAGATCATGCATCATAAATACCTACATTTATGTTTAAAATTATATTTAAATAGTTCTATACAGGGGGCAATTTCCATTCAAAAATTAGGCTAGATAGCTCAAAACATTACTTTTCTATAGCTATAAGTCTTTATTAATTCAAATTTAGTAATCAGGAGAGTTACAACTATCATAGGTATTCATCATATATCAGTGGTCCTATTTGGCTGGACAATCTGAACCAATGCAGCTCCTCCAGCACAGACCTGAGGAGTTGTACCAGTGCAGTGGGAGTGCATGACTGCACTCACAGTGAAGACATTGTATTGACTTGTAAGTTATATGTGTGTGTGTGTGTGTGTGGGGGGGGGGGGGGGGTTATTCATACATGAAATATACATATATTTACACTAGAGGTGTGCTCAAATAGCTAAGTGTTGGTGAATGAGTAGCAACGCAGCAACAAAGTATTCAATTTACATATTGTTTATCAACTTTGCATCACTTTAATACTTTCATGCACACTTATTTTAACTGATTTTATATCTGCTCTTTCACCTGAAGTAATTATGGTAGCCGTAATGGTGTAGGCGGAACCAAATGCAGATAAGTGTAATTTAATTGTATCATTAGTCATTATGTCATGAAATAATTGAATATGAATGATCACAAAGAAATGTAGATGTATAGGGACATTTCTTTGACACACTCACACGGCAATGATAGGTGCTAGACTTGGTTATTCTACTAAATCACTCGTAAAAATGATTATATATTATATAGATGTGTGTGATAAGGCACACATTTAAACGTGGTGTGGATTAAGTTGAAAGAATACCGGTCGATTAATATGGGGCTTAATTTTCATATAATGTATTTTAAATTTGTTTTGCAGGTTACTCATCAACGATATCAAATATATCATGTAAGTAAAACTAATGGTATACTAAAGTCACTCCCATCTATACAATAATATGCTTGTATGTCATTAATGACAACAAAATTAGCTAAGCAGGGTTGGTATAACATTCGTCATTGCCGTAAATGTTAAGTTATAACCACTCTATAACTGACAGGGAAAAAAAGGCAGAAACAAAGAGAGATACCTACAAGTCACATTCAAATTTTTGACCCTCGCTTTGCAGTCACGCACACTAATCGTTAAACCGTCTGGAATTTTCAGCTCAATGACTCTTAGAGTACCTTATTAACCGATTGCTGTATCCTCTTCTTTCTTTTTTTTTTTTTTTTTTTTTTTTCCCTTAGGGTCTTGCCCTGTCTGTCCCCCACTCTATAAAAATTGAACACTTGGTGTCTGTATTCATGAAAAATTCATTTGCTGAACTGAGTTGGGAAAAAGTTAACCTATAGTACTGAAGTTGGTATATCAGGCACCATGGTATGGTGGGGTACTTGCTAGTAATCATTGATACATAGTGTGATTAAGCTTTTATTGTACATGCTACATACAAATGCTTACATGCATACATGTACATACATACATACATACATACATGCATGCATTATATTGAACATTATATGCACTAGATATCATAGATGTAAACCATTAATTTTTTTTCTTAAAAAAGTGTAGATTGGATAGTCTACCACATTTTATTATAAAAAAAGTCATCACCATTACCTATTTATACACTACAAGTACATAAAATAAGTATGTTCTGCAATTTACCATCTTATTCTTGTATACTTACTTGCCTACTGTCAGTTTTTGTTTAATTCCATGAAATTTTTCTAGCACAACTAAACGTAAAACTAAAAAAAAGCATTTGACAATGTAAGCACCATACACTGCTAAGACCCAAGATTAACAGGTCACATTCAGGATTATGCAAATAATTAACTATCAGTGTTAAGATCCAAAAGATTACTTCACTGTGCTTACGAGGGATAGTGAATGGTGCATCAGCAGGCTCGGAAACAATTATCACTTACTGGTCTGATTTATTTTACATGTAAAATATAATTCTTTTCAGTTTATTCTAATAAAGATCTGCGGTTAAACCACTATGGCGATACAAGCACAAGCCTATCCAGTGGCCGCCTGGAGGTGTATTATAGAAATAGTACCAGTTCTACATATTCTTGGGTGCCATTCTGTCTTAGTGGATTCAGCAGTTATGCTGCTGACTTGGCATGCAAGCAACTTGGCTATCACAAAGCCTCCTTCTATGGCACAGTTGCAAGTCAAGGGTGAGTGTGTTTACTTTAAAATATACGTCAAACACTGAATTTGTGGTCTGTTGAGTACAAGACTGCAGTAAGCGGTACTACTCAACGATATAAAGGTAAAACATGAAGGTGGTCTTGGAAGTCGTGGGTTGTCTTAGCTCAGTGGCTAGAGCTGGTGGCTAAAGCCAGATGTCCTGGGTTCAATTCCCAGGCAACAACTAAGATTTTTTCACATTTTGCCTTTGCTTCTCTCTAGACCCCTTTAAGTGAGAAAATTTTATTCTGGTTTTTATGTAGGGTCAGAACTTGATAGTTACATCAAAGTTATTGGAATGAGGAGATTAGTGAATGTATGTGATTAGAAACAGATGACTATTGTGTTCTACTTGGTTCCACCACACTCATGTGCTGTATTATATATGATGATAGCTACATATGGTACTGTTTTATATAGATATCCCCAAAGTACAAGTGACTATTCCATTTCTGCTGTCACTTGCTATAGCTACTACTCGGAACTCCGTCTCTGTGCATTTTACAAAAATGATGCAGCATGTTCTTACGATAGTGATGTAGCAATTTCCTGCAGCAATAATGGTAAGTGAAGATCACAATTTAGGGGGGAACTCAAAACTAGTTTGATATGTAACTTATTTGTAGGTATCAGTAAGGTCTGTTGTATATGGCCACACCAATTTTCTTTTTTTTCTTTTTTTCTTTTTTTTGTTCTATCACTTCACGATGCTAGTGTAGATAATCCTGTACTACTATAGCTCTATGTTATATTTATCGATTAATGAGTTAAGAAACACACTTGTGTATGTATCCTAGAAAATGACGGCTGCCAGTATTGGCACAAATTTCTATCAGACAACTAGAATGCACAACTGTAACTCAAATCCCACTGCTATGTTATTGTTGCTAGGTGTACTAACTTCCTAAATGTGACTATTTTTTTGTGCCTATTAGCTACTGTGACTGTGGATACTATCTGCCAAGGGTACAACTGTTAGCTATGTGGTGTTTCCTTGAATTAGATCAGGAAGGGTAAAACTGTCTGAAATTAGCATAAATATTACTATTATAGATAATGGAATATAATAATATATGCATGATTTATAAACAATGAATATTTAATTTCATTATTTATTGTGGTGGGAATGATTCTTCATTAACCTTTTGAAACTCCACCGTGAAAATATTATCCAATAATTAAACGTTACTGGATCTTGCTGCTCCAAAATGTATGTAGGACACATTGCCCTGAAATGTCGGTTGCAGGTTTCTGAGTAAAAATAGTTTTTCTATAGTAGCAGTTCACGAAAGAGTTAGCCTAACAATTGGTGGAGCCAGCCTATCAGCCATGAAACAGTTTCAGTCACTTCCTTCAAAGCAGTTCCACAATCCAATCACCTCAACTTGCCATTGCAAGACTTTTAAGCCCAGTGAATAGAATATGAAGGTTGTGAATTTCTTCTTGTGTTGACTCGCAATAGCTTGACAATGCACAATGACTACCAATGAATGTCGACGATTGACAATTTAATAGAAAAATGGAACTAAATGCAATATAAAGAAATAAGATAAAATTACAGAGTTCTCTTTTGCACAGCTACTTTTTTTAATTGAAAAGAGGAAGCTAGAGGTCAAGGGGATGCTGGGGTTTTCTTTTTTGTACCAGACCTCCGGAATTAGTTCAGAATGTGGTAAATGAGGACTTAGATTTAGTGCACAAAGAATAGCATCAAATTATAAACATAATGTCTACACTTAAGCTCTCTATTATTTCACTCATTACTCATAAAAATCCACTAAAATATTTTGAATGTGTGACTAAAACTTCAAATCTTATTTGAAAAGCACAGGCCATTTGTGCCGAACTACACCACTGGCTTACTGCTACATAGATACACTATGCATTATTATTATTGTATTTACCTAAAGTACTTTTATTATGTGTTGTTTCCCTTGACTGTTTGTATTTAGTGTCTGCCACTGTAGTGGCAATTAGTGTTGTGGTGGTATTTCTGGTTCTATGCTCATGTGTACTTATTGGAGTGACATTTTGTGTGGTGGTCTTTGTGGTATGCAACAAGAAAACTTCAACAAATCGAACAGTCAATGTTGCTCAAAATTCTTCCGCATATAATTATCAGATGTCAAATGTTACGGAGCGTGAGAATAGCACAACAGCCGCACCTGCTCCCAGATATACTCCAAGTCCTTTCACTCCAATAGTGCCACAAGAGAATGCCAACTCTCAGAATCCACCGAGTTACTTTACTCCAATAGTAGTGCCACATGAGAATGCCAACTCTCAGAATCCACCAAATCCTTTTACTCCAATAGTAGTGCCACAAGAGAATGCCAACTCTCAGAATCAGAGCATCACGGAAACTGCTACTGTCCAAGAAGAAGACAATGATAGCATTGAAGATGCAAATGAAAACAAGCCTCTTATAGCTTAATCAAAACAATTTTAGTTATTTCTGTTGTTTTTAACCTCCTACACAAATACTTATGTTTTATGTCCTAATCTCGTGTTTCATTTGATTATTAAAAAAAAGATATGTTGTTCTATTCTGTCAATTAGCTATATACATTAGGTTTAACAGAAGTAGTTAGCACTAAGAGAGTGTGGACTATACAATGATTTGCTAGTTCTGAACATTGATGTACGGATTTGCTGTGTTTGTTTTTTATTTGTTTTTTGTTTTGTTTTTTTTGTTTCCACTGGCGCTCTTTCATATTTTAAGCAAAATGTCAGCGTAATCCTGTCAAGCGTGGTAGTAGTCGTGGCGGATCTCAAAGTACTTGCGCCTTAGCCTACCTAGGGCCTAGTGGGCGGGGTAATAGGCGGGTCTCAAAGTACTTGCCTTACCCCTTGCGGCCGAACTTGCTGCACAAATCTGAACATAGTTGCTACGAGACTGCAGAGTGCTGCGTCTGGGACCTGCTTTTCTAACGTAGTGAGCGCTTGCGCTGCGGACAATGGGCGTTGGAACTAGGTAATTGGCCACAAAAATGTTACACACCCCGAAGGCTAGGCTACACGGGGCTCAGCCCAAGATCAGTTTTCGGGGAAAAAACTGAGTTCGATTCCCACTGAATGTCACATTTTTTTTTTATTTAGAGTTTTTCACTTAGAAACTCTCTCCTCCTTTTTCTTTCTCTTTTCCCCTCTCCTCTCCCTCTTTTCCCCAATTTTTTTCCGTGTCCATGTCTTTCCCCCTCATTCAGTCCTTTATACCCCAGCCCGCAGCCAGCTGGAAAAGTCATAAACTTTTACCCAAGTTTGTGGTTATTCGATAAAGCCAAGTAACCAGATTTCATGGTAAGACTAAAGTATCTATGGCTTCCACTTAAAACAATTAATACAATACATTAAATCCATCAGAAAATATATTCAAATTGACCCTCTATCTGGTTGTTGGTGGTATATCAGGTAAGATGACATTGAAACAATAAAAAAAATCATTATGAAATTACACTATAAATCAATCCTTTGCAGTGTAATGACTGAATCACGGAGTGGTAGAAGTCTCGCCACAGCGTCTTCAGATGACAGCAGTTCCCAGGTAGTTTGCTTTTTCTGTAATGGCTCCCATCATAACATGAGCAGTCCCATGCAGTGATCAGAGATTTTGTAATCGTTGTTATTTGTTGTCTATACAAAATTGAAAGAAAATTAAAAATTAAAACCACACAAGTGCTCTATTACTGGTCTGGACAACTCAGAAGCAATTATTTATTTTTTTCAGATAATGCTATGCTACAGTCACGCCCCAAAGGAAATTTTGTTTTTCTCCAAAACTTATTTTTATTTCTGAAGTCTAGCTAGCTAGCTACTTTCTGCTGACTAACTTCCCAATTTTGTTTCCAACACTTTTCTAAACATTTTCTAAATTTCTTTTGAAAACTTGCAATACCGGACAGGCTCATTAGCTATATGGGTATGGTTTGGGTGTGGGCATTTTCAGCCTTTACATCAATGTGTTGCTTCCAAACCTGAGCTCAAGCCTACTAGAACCCATGAGCATTTTGGCCAGTCTTCTGTTATCACAAAAGATGTAGTCAGGGTAGATGTCACCATTGTAACCACTCGCTTACCTTACTCGAAAGAAAAAAATTCTTAATTTGTAAGCTAAAAAAAAAAAAGAGTCTAGTTTTATAGTAATCGCTAATACCAACTTGGTTGTTTATTTAGCTTGGTTGCTGCGATAAGATAAAAGTAATTGGTGCTGTCTTATATGTACATAAGAATAATGGACACACAATTTTTCACTCACTAAAATCTCCACGAAGTCAATGCCTACTTTCTGTAGCTAGTATTAAAGGCCCTAAAAACTCTAGAAATGCAGGATCCTAAGCCAAGAAGATTGACCCACATGCATATAATGTTCAAGAATGAGATATGGTCAAAAAGATAACAGAATCAACAGAGAACACTTTGGCCCTCGTTTCTTCACATCTACATGAGTTATAGCTAATTATTAAGCTTGTACTACACCAGTTTATCCTGCTTGCCACTAACTCTTGAAAGGCAACCAAACCTGCAAGCTAGCTACTGGTTCTTCCTAGACAGTTAATAAGGTTAGATTAACTATGCTTTGACTGGCTAGATAAAAAGAACAACTTTGTTTAAGATTCTCTTGGAGTATGGTCATTGGATTCAACAAAAAGGTAGCAAGCTGAGTCCTATAAGTATTTAATCATCATGCCACTAGTAATTAATCCTAATACTACACCCCCAATTACAAAATGACACTCATGTGAGTCTAATATGATTCAGTACATATATCTAGGTGTAGGCAGGGAGGGGAGGAGCAAAACATGACAAGTACCTAGCTACTCGAGGGAGTGTGTCCTCATGCGAAGACATTAGTGCTAATTGCTGGTGTATGCACAAATTGATTATGACCACATCAATAAAATAGCTAGCTAAGTATCCCAGAGTCTACTGCCAGAGAGAGCAGGGTAAAAACTAGTTCCCAGCAATACATGTAAAAGCTAGCTATTCACTGGCGCTAGCCTGAAAAAGTGCACTTGATAAGGATGGAGACACAAATGAAATAAGCAATTGAGTTGCCTGGAGATTGTTACCTGGGAAGTAAATTAAATTGTTGGTAAAGTGTGGTTACATTCGCAAGTTTTAGTGGGAATATCCCCCGCAGTAAACAAAGACTCGCCCCTTGACGAGGTTGACGTGGGTGGTTATGGAGTCAGCTTATGGAATTGCTTTACTGCTGGCGCTTACTACGGTTGGGAGTAAGTAAAAGTTTATGCAATTTTGATTTTGTTGCTGTACCTAAACTTCTTGAAAATTGAACGAGCGAGTATAAATTGCATATGTTCAAACTCCTGTGACATTCTAATGACATAGCTAGTAGTAGCTAGCTATCTCCAGAAAGAAAACAAAAAATCTCTATGTTAGTCATAAAAATGTTATTTTTTATGCATAAACTCTTTGAATACAAGCTGTAATACAAAAACTATATTAGTAAAGAGTTTAAAGACTGAATTTTCCCATGCATGCAGTAGTGCCGGTTAATCCACTCAGCTTTGTTCTGTTAGCAATACATGCACAACAGTATTGACATCCATAGCTAGAATGACTTGTACAGAATGGGTAACCATTAAGCGTGGTATGAGAATACATTTAAACTAAATTATGGGAAGGCAATGATAATTACAAGAAAGAAATCTCCCTTGTAGCCTACTATCTTTCTGCATGGCCACAAAGTGGAGTATGTTGACAGCTTTAAGCTATTAGGGGTCACAATATCAAATGACCTCTCCTGGAAGCACCGCATTTCAAACACGATCACCAAAGCCAGACGTCTTCGGGTTTCATCTACAGAGTATTTCGCCAGGCAGCAAAAGATGCATGAATGGGTTGTACCAGTCCGTAGTTCTCCCTCATTTAGACTACTGTTCATGTGTTTGGGACCCCCCTCACGAAACTCAATTGAGGAAACTTGAAAGCGTTCAGTCCTTCGCTGCCAAAATTACAACTGGCAACTGGGCTGACAGCTCCAGAGAACTCAAATCCCAGTTACATTGGCCTAGTCTGGCAAGCAGAAGACTTTTCCAAAAGTTGTGTATGTGTAAGCATATATCAGTGGCTCCTCATTACCATCAGATTTATTTTTGAAGCATCCCAGATCCACTGGGTCACACAAGAACAACTATCCACTTTACCATCCATATGTGCATACATCACACCACCGGTCTTCTTTTCTTCATTCAGATGTAAAGCACTGGAACAAAATACCAAATTCAATTGCTGACCAGCAAGGCCTTCAAGCTGAACCTAAGAAAGTTCATCTATGTGTGGTATCTCTACCTGTTTCCCTGCTTTCCTTATATGTCCATCTCTTACATGTCTGTTCATTTTTATTCATCTTTTATTTTTATTTGGGAAGCCTTAGAAATAGCTGTCATTTGCTAGTTGGCTCTCCCTGTTACTCCACTGTAACAAATCATTACAAAAAAAAAAGATATGACAACTTCTTTACCTAGGCACTAGTTTAAAAATTCTGAAGTGGAAAAAAAAGGGCAAGAGGAAAAGAGAATGAGAAAAGTTACAAATTCCTATTAAAGTTGTGGTCAAGCAGTGAGATTGGAGGTTGCTTGCGCTATGTAGTTATATGCTTATTACTGTTCTAAATAACTGTATTCTAATACTGCATGTGGTATATTTCAATTGTACGTAGTATTTTAATATTGTATGTCCTATTTTAATATTATACGTGATATTTTTATTATTATATACTTTTTTAATATTGCATGTGGTATTTACAGTTGTACAGGGTGCTCGTCAACTACGGCTTAATCACAATTCAGGCATTACTCACTATTCCAGTGGACGCCTTGAGATCTACTACTATAATGAATGGATTCCTTTCACTATGGATGGTTTCAATATGCAGGCGGCAGATCTGGCATGCAAGTCACTGGGATATAAATATGCTTCAAGATGTGCCAGAGTTGGCACTTTAGGGTTGGTTTTGTTTGTTTGCTTGTTTGTTTTCATTTCAACTACTTTATTAGAGACAGTTTTATTGTAATGAATAGCTATCGATTTAATTGGATGAACCTTAGCTGTTGGACTTCAGAAGTTAGCTTTTCTGAAAGATAACAAAATGTGAATTTCTGGCAATGACATTTTGTATATACAACAGCACACAGAGGAAAGTAACATTAAATTGTTCATGACCTGAGTGAAATATAAGAAGTTATTGCATTATAGTATTGCTAGTTGGATATGTATTTTTTTGCTTACTTGTTTAGTTTAGTTGTTGGTCTAATTAAACAAGAAAATAAAAATAACAAAAACAAATACATAAATAAAAACAGCAATACTATTTCCAAGTTTCATCTGCAAGCATTCGCTTTATGTGAATGTGCTTAAAGCTCTAGACTATCATCTCTTGCAATGAACATGAAAAAGTCTAGAAATGATCAGTGTGAGAACAATACTAGCCACTACAATGAGAGCCAGCACAAAGCTTAAGCTAATGGGATTGGGATGTTATGAGCTTCCTTTATCTTATTAGGACTATTTTGTTGTGCTATAGATTCAGCCAAGCAACTACAATTTACTCTATGTACAGTGTGATATGCCTTTTAACTGCCTCTTCATTTGATTCATGTACATACGCAAGAAGCACTAATAAACCTCACTATTACGACGTCGGTCTAGAGTGCACCAATTCTAGTAAGTTAGCCAGTATTGACTGTGTTTATTATTATTGTTTATTGATGATCTCTCATTTAGGGAGTTCCCTCAGACTGCTGTCTAGCTCTGGTGATACTGGAGGTTACTCAGGACGTCTGCAGATATATGTCAACAACACTTGGGGGACTGTTTGTGATCATATCTTTGGTAGCCTGGAGGCAGGAATAGCTTGTCGTCAGTTGGGTTTCACCAGAAATAGTTACTATGATAATGCTGGTGACTTATCTCAGTGAGTATATAATTATACTTAAAAAGTATGTGTTAGTGGGCATGCAAAAGAAATTGGTCATATTAGTTGCCTTAACAAGTATCACATTTTGTTTTACATGAAATGGCCCTCCATTTCTTTAGCGTATTTATATCTGTTGCAATCTATAACACTGTTTATATAAAGCATTAAGAAACTAGTTGACCTTAATTCTATGGATTTAATGCTATTTCTAGTCTCATATAGCTGTATATAAATAACCTTAGGCCTCGTATTACAACCCATGAAACAGTCAGACCAGCCTACCAAGGCCCCACTTTAAGGCCTGAGTAAACTTGGAATAGATTCCAAAACTGTGCTTGAGCACAAATGGCGAGCGAGCCTTAAACTACACTATTGTTAAATGATTGATCTTAACAACTACCACTCAAGCTACTAAAATATAGTCGAGTTTTTAAATTACGTATGCAGTAAAGGGATTCAATACCATAGTAACCGCTCCCGTAACTGTTTGAATTGAAAAAGAAGCAACAAAATCAAATCACGTTATTTAAAGTTTTCTTTGTGATATTCTTAATAGTAGTTGTAACGCACAATACTTTCACACAACTGAACATACCTACGCAAGACATACCTTCGTGGTTCGTCTAGTGGATAATGAATTTTCAAGTAAATGCTGTTGAGTAGGGCTTATAACTGTGACAAATAGCATATTAACTTACCACCGCCACTAACTCGAATAGAAATGGAGCTCCCATAAGTTTTGAGTTTTAACTGCACCCGCAAAACAATTCAAAGCGGTAAACAATTCAATTTCTGGGTAATGGTTGCTAAACCGGAGGATTCTGTTTAGTGAAGTTTGGGACGGGGTCGAACGCGGAGCGAACACCAAAATAAGGAGGGTCAAAGTACAAAATGGCATACGTACGTCCAAACAAACATCCCCGATTTTCGATTGTGTTACCCCGGTAAGTGTCTCGCTCGCTACGCTCGCTCGCCAATTATACTAGTAATGTGCTTGAGCACAAATGGCGAGCGAGCCTAAAGACTATACTATTTTTATATAAATGATTTTGGCTTCTAACACTGAAGCTACTGAAAATAAGGTCCAGTTTTTTAATTTAGCATACAGGGTAAAGGGATTTCATTGCCATAGTAACAACTCTCTGCAACTGCTTGAATTGAAGGGGGGAAAAAAAAAACAATACACGTTATTTAAAAGTTTTCTTTGTGATATTCTTTAGCTAAGTAGTGGTTGTAACACACAATGCTTTGACACATGGACATGCACTTACACAGACTTACCTTCGCGGTAGTCTAGTGGACCATGTATTTTCAAGTAAATACTGTTGCGCACGGCTTATAACCATGACAAAGAGCGCATTGACTTACCACCGCCACTAACTCGAATAGAAATGGAAGTACCTTAAGTTTTCAAGTTTTAACTGCACCTGCAAAAGAATTCAAAACGGTAAACAATTCAATTTCTAGGGTGATACGGGTACTGATCGATAAACCAGAGGATTCTGTTTAGTGCAAGTTGGGACGGGGTCGACCACATAACTAACACAAAAACGCGAGGGTCAAAGTACAAAATGACATACGTACGTCCATACATATATCTAAATAAACAAACATCCCTGATTTTCGATTGTGTTACCACTGTAAGTGTCTCGCTCGCTACGCTCGCTCGCCAATAAGTCCAAACACTCTTTAAGATTAAAAAAAAACAATCAGTTACCTCCCATTACGTTGAAATGAATTATTAATTATCATAGGTATTCTTCAAATATCAGTGGTCCTGTTTGGCTGGACAATTTGACTCGATGCAACTCCTCCAGCACAGACCTGAGAAGTTGTACCTGGGCAGTGGGACCGTATCATCATTGTAGTCACAATGAAGATGTGGTCATAGCCTGTACGTTTTATTCATGCCTTTATACATAATGCTATGGTATGTTCAAGCTGAGTTAAGTTTGCAGAGTTCCTTAAAGAGCTCATGCACTTCTCTGATTAGATTGTCAATTTTCCAACTCGGTTTAATTGGTTCTTTATGTGCTCTGCACAGCCGTATTCTGATTAATCTTCTTTTGAAGTTCTCATATACCAGCTCAACACCGAAGGAAGACCTATTGTGTGGAATTTAAAAAGTGTACACCATTCATTACATATGTGAAAGCTTGTCCAAATATTTCATCACTTAAATATTCATTGAAAATTGATACACAATAATGTAATGATGATCTCAATAAATCTACTTGAACTGTCAGAGTTCTTCCATGTTTTCCCTTCCACTATTCATTGTACCAAGTATTAGTGATTCTGGCAGTCCTGTACCTTCAACTTGGGGTATTTATAGACACATGGGTCAGACACTTCGCCCTAGTGGCATAACTGATGAGCGACTTAACCCCCCCCCCCCCTCCCCCCCACATGTCCATACATACACTATAATTATGTCGCATACATTTGGGCGAGTATTACTGGTATTCATTCAAAGTATAATGATATTCATGTGTACTCTACCAGCACTACTACTCTTACAACTGCAGCATTCCCAACCTTAAAGAAGCTAGTTTAAATCACAGCTTGGCATTGGCTGTTAGGACTTCCCAATGTAGGAGTTTATATTCTGCTCTAATGTAATAGTGACCTACTTACAGAGTACCCATGACATGACAGAACAGTGATTGCTATAAGCCTTCACACAAACTACAACTTTCCCTCATTTGGTAATTTTTTTATCTCTTTATTCTTGTGTGCTCATTTCATCCTTATTTTGTGCACTGTCAATCATCATAGATAATCATCAATATAATTATCATCTTATCCCTCTCTTTCCTCTCTTCATCTCTTTCTTCTTTAGTTATGGATTCCCTTCTCAGTGGCATAGCCACAGGGGGGGCTGGGGGGGCTAGAGCCCCCCCACTTTTATAATAAGTGGGGCTAAGCCCCCCCACTTGAAGCATGTGATTTGTTATATGGTGAGCTCACAAGTCGCTTCTATACAGAGCACATTGCTCTGACATTATCCATGGAACAAACACTATTGAAAGCTGCAAATAGAAATAATTTTAATGAGGAGTTAAAAATTCTTGAAAAGTCATGTTTTTCTGCAGATCTTGATTTCTCAAACTTGAGGAGGCAACTTCCATTGTTGTTACATGATATTATCAAGCAAGGACTGCCTGAAGTTAGGCTAGTTACTTCAGTTGACACCATATGCAGTGCAATGAACAAGAACAATGGAGTTTTGAAGGACATGCTACCCTCTGTACATAAATTACTTCGTCTTATGTGTACAATTCCGATAACCTCTGCCACCTCTGAACGAACATTTTCAACTATGAAGAGAATAAATACTTACCTACGTTCAAGTATGACAGAAAAACGTTTAAATAACTGTTTACTTTTAAATGCTCACAAAGAGCTTACAGAAAACTTGGATTTAATTTTGATAGCTGAAGAATTTGTTGAAAAACTTGATGAAAGAAAAAGATACTTTGGCAATTTTTAATTTTTGTTTAACTTACTACAATAGTGAAATAATTGTGCATTACATTATATTAACTTTAATGTAGTGATTGCTTTGGCGCGATATCAGCCCCCCCACTTTAGGTGAGCTAGCTAAGCCTCTGCTTCTCCTCTATTGTCCATCTCTCCTGCAACTCAGTCTCTGTCCATCTATCCATGATTGTGAACTTAATCTTTGTGAAATGCCCTCTTTTCTTTAACTTTTGCCATCTTTTAATTTCACCTGAGTTTAGCTACAATACCCATTGTTTGTTGTTTTTTAATCCCTTGACTTAATCACCTTCTACTTAATTTGATGACGCTTTACCCATTCAGTTAATGATAATGTTTTGCCAAACTGACTCAGTTCATGAATTATTCATGAATCACTTATGCAATCATTCATCGCTGTCACACTGACACTCTCATGTATTTTAATGTAGATACTGTAGTTGATCAAATTAATTTAATTAAATCAATAAATTAATAAAGTGCCTCAGCTATTACCGTAGACGCGGGTTGCTAAGTGCCCCTTCTTTGTTACATGCCATTGTTGTTGTTTTTTTGTTAAGCGCATGTTTTCTTGGGTTTTTAAGCACTTTTTCTTGAGCGCTCCACACATTCCGTTTTACTGTTAATTGAAATTGAACAATCAAGTACAAATTGCATATGTCCAAACTCCTTTCAGTCATGGCATTCACTAATGACTTTATAGCTATCTCCATAAAGAAAAACATCTGTATATGTAGGTAATAAAGATGCTATTGATTATGTGTAAACTCTTTGAATACAATCTGTAATACAATGATATTAGTAATTATTTTTACTGAATTTTCCCCCATGCCATGAAACTTGAAGTGGCTATCAAATACCACATGCCAAGCAGTCAATGGATCTTTCTATAACTCTGTGTTCTATTACACAAACTCTATTGAGCATTAGTAGCACTGTGCTATGTATACTTCAATTGGTACAAGTAATAGTCATTCTAATTGGCGAGCGAGCGAAGCGAGCGAGACACTATCAGGGGTAACTCAATCGAGATTTCGCTATATTTATTTATTTATTTATCTGTTTATGGGGTACGTGAGACCTCTGTTTTCGCCCGCGCTTCTAATTACGTAAGTTAGGTAAAGCGTTCATAGTACCAGTATTTTTCAATTAACGTGCTCTGAGAATCCTTAGTGGCGGTGGTAAGTCAATGCGCTCTTTGTCATGGCTATAAGCCGTGCGCAACAGTATTTACTTGAAAATACATTGTCCACTAGACTACTGCGAAGGTAAGTCTGTGTAGGTGCATGTCCAGTTGTGTCAAAGCATTGTGTGTTACAACCACTACTTAGCTAAAGAATATCACAAAGAAAACTTTTAAATAAAGTGTATTGTTTCGTTGTTGTTGTTTTTCATTCCAAGCAGTTGCAGAGAGTTGTTACTATGGCACTGAAATCCCTTTACCCTGAATGCTAAATTAAAAAACTGGACCTTATTCAGTGTTAGAAGTTAAAATCATTCATATAAAAATAGTATAGTCTTTAGGCTCGCTCGCCATTTGTGCTCAAGCACACCACTAGTAATATGTATATCATTTGTAAATATGTTTTACAGGTTACCCACCAACAAACATAGCAACTACATCATGTAAGTAATAATAAGATTCCTTGGTATGATGAGGGACTTGAAAATAAATTGATGACTTGCCATTAGAAAGACTAGATTAGAGTTCTTTAAGAAATATTGAATCATGAAGGTCTATGTAATTTTTCTAGAACTTTCACAACTAAACATTTAGCTAAACATTATGCATCCAATTTATCTAAATATATGAAGAAAAAATAATTTATGTAAAATCAGAATATTTAAAAACTAGTGATTATTTTATGCACTAAACTCGCACGTTTCCAAAACATTAAATCTAGCTGTGTTGTTGCTAGGGGGTTTGTAATTGTATATTGTTGGCTAAATTTGTTTCTAACTAGATCTGATATTATTAAAGTTCTGTGGATTGACATTGTAGACTTCACGTCATAGTAAAAAATAGAAAACAAGTAGGGATTGTAGGATGTTTGTACTTCCTTCATCAAAGGTTGCTAATGTTATGGCAGCCTATGGCCTTGCCTAATACCTGTAGGAAAGAAGCCTAAACCATTCAGCTGAAGCGTACAACTGAAACAACTTATCTACCCTCAGCATGCACACAAAAGAGGATTACTATAGTATGTCCAAGTTGAGTTGGCACGACCGCAAGCGCGGTAATTGAGGAATGCATTTAGTACTTTACCGGAAGCAATTTAGTCATGTGAGCGCGCAAGCGTCAACGTTGCACGTGAAAAAGTTAAAATATTCCCTCAAAAATAGCATGCTATTTTTGTAGTTTTACAAAAATATTCGTCAAAATTGGCCACTTGACAATAAGCTATCTACACCTAATGCACCTTTATCAGCATGTCATACTCACATAAGGAAATATTTATTTTAGACTACCTTTTGCTTCAAAGTTTACCGAGTGCTGGATATTATGCTTTGTGTTGGAGACAAGGCTATAGACTCATGAGTGTCTGTTGCTTTATGGCTATCAGCTATATCATCAGGAGACACAGGTTATATCTACCCTTTTCATTGCACAAACTCAATTAATACTTCTATTGGTGCTGACAGTTTACACCTAAGGTGTGCTCTTGGCCAAAATAAGTCAAGGAATTCTCAGATTTTCATCTTGCTGAGCAACTTATGTTATTAATTTTATGGAAAAATGGAGAAAAATTTTATAAAGAAGATAGGAAAAAAATAAGAATAAAGGAAGGGAGGGTGGGAGGTAGATGTTGAACTTATTAACTTGGAACAATCTTGGAGCTCCAAGACAATTGGCAGGGGAATCCTCAGGGTAGCTAGTTCAGTTTGTGCAGTGTATGCTAAATGCTCCTCTAGAAAATATTTGTACAGAAATATTTTGTGTCGTTGTTGTTTTTTTAGATGTACAGAATGTTCAACTACGGCTTGTTTACTATTACGAAATCTCGACTACTTCTTATGGACGTCTTGAGATCTACTACTCCAACGAGTGGATTCCATTCACCATTAATGGCTTTGACATGCATGCAGCAGACCTGGCATGCAAGTCACTGGGATATACTTATGCCTCAAGATATGGCAGAGTTGGATTTTTCGGGTAAAAATAAACAACTAGTTTATGCTTCTTTTGTTTTTATGTTTCACTTGAAAATAAGCATACAATAGACAGATATTATCAAATGACGATGCCTTATGAGAGAAAAAGAAATTAAAGGAGAGAGATGACTTGCTGGTAATGGAGAGATTAGTGAATAAAAGAAATGCAAATAGCTGTTGCTTTTAGTGTAGACTACGTCAGCTTCTCTTGTTCGCCAATTTCATTTTTGTTGTTACCACTTCAGATATAGTGAAGCGTCTACAACTTTCTCAGCCTACAATGTTGGGTGTTATATAACTGCCTCTACATTTGATTCGTGCTCACTGTCAACAAGCTCTTACTACTCTCACAGCTATGATGTCGGCCTACAATGCACAAATGCCAGTAAGTTAGCCTGCTATTATTATGCTTATGTGCTGTTATTATTGTTTTAAAAATACTCACTTATTTAGGGAGTTCCCTCAGACTGCTGTCTAGCACTGGCTATACTGGAGGTTCTTCAGGACGTCTGCAGATATATGTCAACAACACTTGGGGGACAGTTTGTGATGATAACTTCGGTAGCCTGGAGGCAGGAATAGCTTGTCGTCAGTTGGGCTTCACTAGATATAAAACTTATCGTAGTGCTGGTGACTCATCTCAGTGAGTATCTAATCTGGTGTGATTAAAAAGTTCTTCTTTTTAGGTTACGTTTGCCACTGCCCTTTTGTTTGTCCTTGAATTATTTAGTCATGATACAACATTTGATCAAAACCACCTTCCATTGTGTAGCTGCTCTATTTAGTAATTCGTTGTTATTAAAGTCAGTACTTTGCACCAACTCATCATCAAGTTCAATTGCGAAGGATGCTGCCATAACACAAGTTATCTATCCATTATCCATTATATTTAAAAAAAACTGTATTTCTATATAAACGTACGACACGTAAATTGCCCATTCAAAAATGTATGGAAAAAAATTGCTGTTCAATTAAAATCGCATGGGGAAAATGAGATAACACGTAACTAAGTGAAACAGCATGGAAACTAAGTGAACTACCACAGTAGCTAAGTGAAATAGTACAGGTAAGTGTGCATGCGTGCAGCTTTAGCCTTGGAAACGTACCATTCAAGTAGTTTCTAGTTGGAGACAATGTCATTTTTTAGCGCAAAAGTTCTACCCGTATTAGACTTTTAAAAGAGTCATCTAATGAATATTAGTGTGGTTTGGGAGCGGCTATGTTAATTAGGAGTTGTGATTAATGGGTGTGCTTGAAGCACTTTTTGAAAGTTGAACTGCAACTTTGTTAAAAAAAGATATAACACAACTTCTAAGCGGTTTCAAATAAAACTCTTAAGTGAGACTTCTTTAGTGGTGTTGGGTTAGAGGAAACCTCGATTAAACCTTAAACTGTATTTTAGAAACGGTAACATTCAGATCATGCATCATAAAAACCTAAATTTATGTTTAAAATTATATTTAAAAAGTTCTATACAAGGGGGCAATTTCCGTTCAAAAATTAGGATAGATAGCTCAAAACATTACTATCCTATAGCTATAAGTCTTTATTACCTCAAATTTAGTAATCAGGAGAGTTACAACTATCATAGGTATTCATCATATATCAGTGGTCCTATTTGGCTGGACAATCTGAACCAATGCAGCTCCTCCAGCACAGACCTGAGGAGTTGTACCAATGCAGTGGGAGTGCATGACTGCACTCACAGTGAAGACATTGTATTGACTTGTAAGTTATATGTGTGCACACTTATTTTAACTGATTTTATATCTGCTCTTTCACCTGAAGTAATTATGGTAGCCGTAATGGTGTAGGCGGAATCAAATGCAGATAAGTGCAATTTAATTGTATCATTAGTCATTATGTCATGAAATAATTGAATATGAATGATCACAAATAAATGTAGATATATAGGAACATTTCTTTGACACACTCACACGGCAATGATAGGTGCTAGACTTGGTTATTCTACTAAATCACTCATAAAAATGATTATATATTATATAGATGTGTGTGATAAGGCACACATTTAAACGTGGTGTGGATTAAGTTGAAAGAATACCGGTCGATTAATAGGTGGCTGGCTTAATTACTAATAATACTCACTTCAGTGAAAATGATTACTGAATTGAGTTGTTTTCTTATAATGTATTTTTAATTTGTTTTGCAGGTTACTCATCAACGATATCAAATATATCATGTAAGTAAAACTAATGGTATACTAAAGTCACTCCCATCTATACAATAATATGCTTGTATGTCATTAATGACAACAAAATTAGCTAAACAGGGTTGGTATAACATCCGTCATTGCCTTAAATGTTAAGTTATAACCACTCTATAACTGACAGGGAAAAAAAGGCAGAAACAAAGAGAGACACCTACAAGTCACATTCAAATTTTTGACCCCTCGCTTTGCAGTCACGCACAGTAATCGTTAAACCGTCTGGAATTTTCAGCTCAATGACTCTTAGAGTACCTTATTAACCTATTGCTGTATCCTCTTCTTTCTTTTTTTTTTTTTTTTTTTTTTTTTCCCCTTAGGGTCTTGCCCTGTTTGTCCCCCACTCTATAAAAATTGAACACTTGGTGTCTGTATTCATGAAAAATTCATTTGCTGAACTGAGTTGGGAAAAAGTTAACCTATAGTACTGAAGTTGGTATATCAGGCACCATGGTATAGTGGGGTACTTGCTAGTAATCATTTATACATAGTGTGATTAAGCTTTTATTGTACATGCTACATACAAATGCATACATGCATACATGTACATACATACATACATACATACATACATACATACATACATTATTATATTGAACATTGTATGCACTGTTAGATATCATAGATGTAAACCATTTAATTTTTTCTTAAAAAAAGTGTAGATTGGATAGTCTACCACATTTATTTATAAAAAAAAGTCGTCACCATTGCCTATTATACACTATCAAGTACATAAAATAAGTATGTTCTGCAATTTACCATCTTATTCTTGTATACTTACTTGCCTACTATCAGTTCTTGTTTAATTCTATGAAATTTTTCTAGCACAACTAAACGTAAAACTAAAAAACAGCATTTGACAATGTAAGCACCATACACTGCTAAGACCCAAGATTAACAGGTCACATTCAGGATTATGCAAATAATTAAGTATCAGTGTTAAGATCCAAAAGATTACTTTACTGTGCTTATGAGGGATAGTGAATGGTGCAACAGGCTCGGAAACAAGTATCACTTACTTGTCTGATTTATTTTACAAGTAAAATATAATTCTTTTCAGTTTATTCTAATAAAGATCTGCGGTTAAACCAATATGGCGATACAAGCACAAGCCTATCCAGTGGCCGCCTGGAGGTGTATTATAGAAATAGTACCGGTTCTACATATTCTTGGGTGCCATTCTGTCTTAGTGGATTCAGCAGTTATGCTGCTGACTTGGCATGCAAGCAACTTGGCTATCACAAAGCCTCCTTCTATGGCACAGTTGCAAGTCAAGGGTGAGTGCGTTTACTTTAAAATATACATCAAAGTTGACACTGAATTTGTGGTCTGTTGAGTACAAGACTGCAGTAAGCGGTACTACTCAACAATATAAAGGTAAAACGTGAAGGTGGTCTTGGAAGTCGTGGGTTGTCTTAGCTCAGTGGCTAGAGCTGGTGGCTAAAGCCAGAGGTCCTGGGTTCAATTCCCAGGCAACAACTAAGATTTTTTCACATTTTGCCTTTGCTTCTCTCTAGACCCCTTTAAGTGAGAAAATTTTATTCTGGTTTTTATGTAGGGTCAGAACTTGATAGTTACATCAAAGTTATTGGAATGAGGAGATTTAGTGAATGTATGTGATTAGAAACAGATGACTATTGTGTTCTACTTGGTTCCACCACACTCATGTGCTGTATTATATATGATGATAGCTGCATATGGTACTGTTTTATATAGATATCCCCAAAGTACAAGTGACTATTCCATTTCTGCTGTCACTTGCTATAGCTACTACTCGGAACTCCGTCTCTGTACATTTTACAACAATGATGCAACATGTTCTTACGATAGTGATGTAGCAATTTCCTGCAGCAATAATGGTAAGTGAAGATCACAATTTAGGGGGGAACTCAAAACTAGTTTGATATGTAGCTCATTTGTAGGTATCAGTAAGGTCTGTTGTATATGGCCACACCAATTTTCTTTTTTTCTTTTTTTCTTTTTTTTGTTCTATCACTTCACGATGCTAGTGTAGATAATCCTCTACTACTATAGCTCTATATGTTATATTTATCAATTAATGAGTTAAGAAACACACTTGTGTATGTATCCTAGAAAATGATGGCTGCCAGTATTGGCACAAATTTCTATCAGACAACTAGAATGCACAACTGTAACTCAAATCCCACTGCTATGTTATTGTTGCTAGGTGTACTAACTTCCTAAATGTGACTATTTTTTGTGCCTATTAGCTACTGTGACTGTGGATACTATCTGCCAAGGGTACAACTGTTAGCTATGTGGTGTTTCCTTGAATTAGATCAGGAAGGGTAAAACTGGTTAATTACAATATTTCTCTGAAATTGGCATAAATATTACTATTATAGATAATGGAGGAATATAATATATGCAGGATTTATAAACAATGAATATTTAATTTCATTAGTTATTGTGGTGGGAATGATTCTTCATTAACCTTTTGAAACTCCACCGTGAAAATATTAATCAATAATTAAACGTTACTGGATCTTGCTGCTCCAAAATGTATGTAGGACACATTGCCCTGAAATGTCGGTTGCAGGTTTCTGAGTAAAAATAGTTTTTCTATAGTAGCAGTTCACAAAAAGAGTTAGCCTAACAATTGGTGGAGCCAGCCTATCAGCCATGAAACAGTTTCAGTCACTTCCTTCAAAGCAGTCCACAATCCAATCACTTCAACTTGCCATTGCGCAAGACTTTTAAGCCCAGTGAATAGAATATGAAGGTCTTCTTGTGCTGACTCACAATAGTTCGACAATGCACAATGACTACCAATGAATGTCGACGATTGACAATTTAATAGAAAAATGGAACTAAATGCAATATAAAGAAATAAGATAAAATTACAGAGTTCTCTTTTGCACAGCTACTTTTTTTAATTGAAAATAGGAAGCTAGAGGTCAAGGGAATGCTGGGGTTTTCTTTTTTGTACCAGACCTCCGGAAGTAGTTCAGACTGTGGTAAATGAGGACTTAGATTTAGTGCACAAAGAATAGCATCAAATTATGAACATAATGTCTACACTTAAGCTCTCTATTATTTCACTCATTACTCATAAAAATCCACTAAAATATTTTGAATGTGTGACTAAAACTTCAAATCTTATTTGAAAAGCACAGGCCATTTGTGCCGAACTACACCACTGGCTTACTGCTACATAGATACACTATGCATTATTATTATTGTATTTACCTAAAGTACTTTTATTATGTGTTGTTTCCCTTGACTGTTTGTATTTAGTGTCTGCCACTGTAGTGGCAATTAGTGTTGTGGTGGCATTTCTGGTTCTATGCTCATGTGTATTTATTGGAGTGACATTTTGTGTGGTGGTGTTTGTGGTATGCAACAAGAAAACTTCAACAAATCGAACAGTCAATGTTGCTCAAAATTCTTCCGCATATAATTATCAGATGTCAAATGTTACGGAGCGTGAGAATAGCACAACAGCCGCACCTGCTCCCAGATATACTCCAAGTCCTTTCACTCCAATAGTGCCACAAGAGAATGCCAACTCTCAGAATCCACCGAGTTACTTTACTCCAATAGTAGTGCCACAGGAGAATGCCAACTCTCAGAATCCACCGAGTCACTTCACTCCAATAGTGCCACAGGAGAATGACAACTCTCATAATCCACCGAGTCACTTCACTCCAATAGTAGTGCCACAAGAGAATGCCAACTCTCAGAATCCACCGAGTCACTTCACTCCAATAGTAGTGCCACAAGAGAATGCCAACTCTCAGAATCAGAGCATCACGGAAACTGCTACTGTCCAAGAAGAAGACAATGATAGCATTGAAGATGCAGATGAAAACAAGCCTCTTATAGAATTTTAGTTATTTCTGTTCTTTTTAACCCTCCTACACAAATACTTATGTTTTATGTCCTAATCTCTTGTGTTTCATTTGATTATTAAAAAAGTGATATGTTGTTCTATTCTGTCAATTAGCTAGCTATATACATTAGAGTTCTGAACATTGTAGCTACGGATTTGCTGTGTTGAATTTTTTTTTTTTTTTTTCCACTGGCGCTGTCTTTCATTTAAGCAAAATGTCAGCGTAATCCTGTCAAGCGTGGTAGTAGTCGTGGCGGGTCTCTAAGTACTTGCCTTCTTAGCTTGCCCGGTGTCACGGAAATATGGGTATCCCGTAAAATTGGGTATCCCGGCGTACCCATATTTCCGGAAATATTGGTATCCTGCCGTAAATTTGGGTACCCTCGCAGCCGATTGCTGGTAACACTTGTGCTTCTCCTTCTGGTGTGCTCACGCTTACCTGGACCGTACAGGGGTTGGAAAAGAATAGGGAGAGTGTCCTGAGGTGGTGGGCAAAGTTTTTTTAAAGTTGATCTAGGCGATTTATAATACTATATATCGGAGAGGAAATAGCTATCGTTGCTCAAGTTTTTTGTTGTTTTTTTTGTAATAACAGATTATGTATTTAACATGAGCTTTGAAGCTAACTGCTTTATGAAGATTTCTCATGTATGAAGTTGAGTAGCTAACATTAAATGAAGACTCAATCTTTTTTTTTTTAATAATTTGTTTGCAAAGCAAAACAGGAAATACCAGCTAGCACAAGGCTAATATACAGGATTTCCAGAAGCAGAAGGATAAAAGGAAGTGACTAAAAAGTGTATGATAATAAGACAATACAATGCAACATTATCTGAAAATCCGTTTTTTTAGAGAACTCTTGAACGCAGACTCTGAGGGAAGGGATACTATGTGATCGGGCACTCTGTTCCACTCATCAATAACTGCATATTTGAAATAGTGTTTGTGGTGAAGAGTTCTTTCAGCGAATACCTACAATAATTTCTGCATTCTCACATACTCATAGGAGTCACTTCTGTATTATTTAAAATAATAATTTAACATCATTACATTAAAGTATGGTCTATTATTAAAAAATGTAAAACGTGTAGATGTAGATAGCTATAGCTAATAGTTCATTCTTGTCTTGTGATGGAGGTATAAGGAAGAGTAGGCTGGGGTGGGGAAAGGTGGGTGAGGAACAGTTTACAATTACAAATTAAACAAAGGTATATAAGTTTTTTGCCTCAAGTAGATTCTGCTTCTTTAATTCCATGTTTTTCATGAGTGTCATATCTTTCAACTACTCAACTATAACAATAAACCCTCTCATAGCAAACTCAATGATAATTGGAACTACCATTCTTGTACCATTTAAAAGTGTACACTTTAAAGATGCCTGCTTTTGAAGCAGAAGTGACATTTGCGAAGGATGGCATTGAACTTTGGTTGAATTAAGCTATTGGTTTCTTGAAGTATGCAGCCATTTTTAGTTCAAAGAAACCAATGATGGAATACATGATTAATGATCAAGATAGAGGAGAGGTAGTATTGACAGTCACCATAGATTCTGTAGAATTTTTTAGAATCGTTCTAAAATGATCTAAATCAGGAACTGTTAAAGTTGAACAGCTAGTTTGCTTGCATGTGATAAAAAATGATCACAAATTGCAATTCTATAGAGGAAAGAACTATAAGTATTCTCTTTACCTCTTATGTTATTAGGTAGAGTCATGTGATCATTATCAGCACTGAAACAAGCTAAAGACATTAGCGGGTACACTATACCTTATTCCAGTCAAATCCAAGTATTCCACCAGATGAGAGTAGATTCAATTCAGCCGGTGCCTCCAAATTCACATAACTATTTCATATTTTTTTTGCTTACTCTTAAAGATAACATTTATCATCAAAATATTTCATAAGTAATGTGTGTCAATTTGTTTGCCCTCATATTTTGATTACTGATCAGGGAAGATGATTTATTAATTGATTTTTCAAACTCACCACAAGATTTCTGGTGTTTACACTCAAACATGGGATTCTCATTAATTTTAGAAAAAAAGAAGAAAGACTATTTAGCTAAGCAAGGTTATCTAGAAAGAAGAAACTGAGTATAGCTAACTAACTTGCATAGCCACAGATTTTAATAATATATGACCCTTTTATTTCTTATTGCATACGCTCCAACTTTCAAAAAAATGCTTTAAGGACACTACAAGAATTTTCCCCCTCATTGTTAGCTAGAATGTTGAGCAATGTACATCCATGTTTAAATATTAGTGTCAATTTAATAATATAAAATGGCACTATGAAAAAAATATAATTTGTATCAAAACTGTTTTACCACCCTCATCTCAGTTAAAGAAATTTGAATGTGCCAGCAATGCTTAGAAGTTTCAAAATTATGTGAGGAAAGTTCAGGCACTTAGCAAAGATAAAATTTCTGTTCTAAAAATTAAAATGGTAAAAGAAATTTAGACTATATTTTAATACTCCCATTTTTAGTGTTGTATATTCATTGGGCATGTTAACCCTCAGTGTGCATAAGTGCAAGCAAATTTGTCAGCCTGTACACATAATAATATTGTTGCTTGACACAAAGTATGTTTGCCCTAATTTTGAATATTTTAAAGGCAATAGCTGCATTTATCCTTATTACGTGGTTGTTCACATTACTCTGTATAGTTAGTTGCTCTAAGCAATATATTTTTATTTCTTCACCCATGCTATATAATACCTATAATATAATAAGAACATGCTCCAATCAGTTAGTAGCTGTAATTTACTTATATCAACCATTGATGTCTTGATTCAATAGTGAAGTATCACTGTTGGCAAAGTTTTCGGAAGAGAAATTGTGTACTTGATAGATGCTTCACAATAGAGGACACAGTAGGCAAGGTAGAGTGGACTGGGAAGTGTATGCATACACAATACTCGTATACATACATAATCTAGTTGCAGGAATAAGAGTGCTCTAGTTATGATGACTGTATTAAAAGTCAATACACAAATATTTAAGTTATTAAAGCTTGGTATGTTACATATGCAACTTTTGAAAACAGCCCATTAGGTGTCTCTGCACTACCAAGTCCTCCAGAAATATTGCTGTTTACTTTGTGTTATTATATCACCATGGAGAGTTCGATCTCAGTTGACCCCTGAAGAGCACTTCGGCAAGAAGTCGAAATGTCGGGTTAAGTTATAATTAAAATATTGGCTGTTAAAAAGAGAAAAAATTCCTATTATTATAATTATTTCAACTGAGAATGACTGAATCATTATCTTATGATAGATTGGAGTACTGGAAAAAGATGCTGAGGGTGCCAAAGTTGATCAAGGGATACTAGAAAGACGTGAATGGCTGCCAGATAAGCATATTACTGCTATAGACAGCTAATGAAGGAAAGGTTTCTAAAGAAACAGGATCTACAAGACACCCTTTTCCTACAAAAATTGTAATAATTCATGTCATTGGATATGATTGGCTCTGTGTGTCCAACAAGTTTTGGCCTCCAGGAACTGTGATGTACATGACTACTCACCTGGCACACTAGGTCACTTAGGTGGTGTCATGTGATTGTTGTCAGCATCAAAACAAGCTGAAGAAGTCAGTAGGTACACTCCACCCTATTCCAGTCAAACCCAAGTTATTCTACCAAATGGGAATGGATTTAATCACTTCCTGAAACCACAAGGGGTAATAAATATATAGTTACAGTAACAGACTATTTTTCGAAGTGGGCAGAAGCAGCCCCTTTTCCATCGAAGCATGCTGTTGGAATCTCCAAATTCATTTATTCAGTTTTTTTTTTTGCTATTCTTTAAATATGTTAGTTAGCTAGTTGTTTTTTTCTTCATAGGTAATGTGTCGATTTGCACTCATATTTTGATTACTGACCAGGGAAGGGAATTTATTAATAGATTGTCCAGTGAACTGTACTCCATCACCAAAACTCACCACTGAATTACAAGTGCTTACCACCCTCAGGTAAATCTAAATGCCGTAAGTTGTAATTTAACAGCTGCATTTGTCATAATAAACACAGATTTCAAAATAATTTGCATTATCGGACTCCAAAACATTACCAAACCAAAAAATTGAGTATACTTTAATTTCAAATACATTTTAACAATCATTTTAGTTTCCATATTAAAAATCAATTTTCAGTGTTAGCAAGAGTGAGGTATTTGTTATTGGATCATTTATTGGGTAAACAATCACTAATAATTTATTGTTTACTAGGCTAGAAGTATTATGTATACTTATGTGCGTAAGAACCAGTGTGTTCTACGAAATGTCTCTACAACAACAGGTTTGTTCTGCTCTCTAGCTATGTAAATTTACCAATAGCTACAACTGTATCCGCAGCATCTGCACTTGGTCCAGAAAGCTGGAGATTATATGAAGACCTAAAGAAGAAGTTTGATGGTAGCTAGCTAAGTTAATTCAAAATTTCATTTCCATTCTGTAATGTAACTTACTTTTGTAGCAAAGAAATGTGAAGGAAATGAGGGCAAACAAGTGAAAGTAGCAAAAGTTACACCTCAAGATACTCCTTTAAAATGTTATTTGCTAGATATTGAATAAAATGAATTATAAGAATATCCCTTTGTATATAGCATGTATGTAGTAATAATATGTATTACATTATAGAAAAACCTTCTACAAGTCTGCAGCCGAGTTGTTCTAACTCAAGTGACACATTGAATAGTTCCAGTATTGTGTTGAATGACTCACCAGTATCCAATAATGAATGGAATTATTGGAACAAGCGGCTGGGATTGTTAACAGCTGATCAAGATATGTTAAAAAGAGGAGAATGGCTGACAGATAAGCATATTAATGCTGCAAGTGTGCTGATAAAGGAAGAGTTTCCCAAACAACTTGGTCTACAGGACACCCTTCTCCTACAACATTTTGACCAATATGCATGAATCAGAAGATTCTCAGTTTGTTCAAATAGTTCATGTCAATGGCAACCATTGGCTGTGTGTGTCAAACAAGTTCTGTCCTGCAGGAACTGTAGACATATACGACTGCTCACCTGGTACTGGATTTTCACCGTCTCTTAAGCGACAGTTTAACCAGTCTGCCATGTGACAACATTTTGATTTGTGTGTGGATAAAGAGAAAAAAGATATGTTTCCAGTATCAACTCGTTGTCGGCGAAAAAAAACACGAAGAGTAGAAATAAGTCCATGAAAATGGTGCCAGTGTTTGTACTTGTCGCCTACAAAGCTGATACAGTAAAGGGTCCATTAGTCGAGTGTTCCCAATGTAAAGAATAGTATCATTCAAAATGTGACAACATCGATTTGGAGTTGTATGATGCCAAAAACGACTGTTGTAGCAGGTGTCTGTAATGCATTTTGAACTGAACCATTGATTTTGTAGCTCGTAGGGACGAAACTTGTAAACGTTTGCTTTTAATTATTACTACTGGTATTTTTATGTCACTCAGCTAGTTAGCTATATTTTACATTACTACATCAATACATTTATATTGACATTATGTTGAGAGAAACTTGAAAAAATATACATTAGATCTTGCTAAGCAATACTTGTATCCTTATATGCTATACGATCATACTTTACATTTTAGTTTTAAAATAGTAATGTCCTGAACATGTCAGTCTGCCTCATTCACCCTCACCCCAACAATATATAATAAATTATATTTAGCATTATTAACTTCCATGTAATCTGTTGTATGAATCTGAAATCACTATTAGTGTGTGCTTTCTTATGATATTATAAGCTTTTGCTCGTGCTATTCCTAGGATTGTTTTTCTCTTCGTGTGAACATATCAAATGAAAGTAGTCGTAAATCATTAATGAGCATAATATTATTGGTAAAAATAAAAGGAACTGCCATAAGCACAATATATAACATGAGTAGCATATTATTTATCTAGCTAGCTAAGCTAGTTTAGTATAAAATTAAAGATAATTTCCCTCATTTTAAGCGCTGTTAGAAGGCTAACTCACTGGTTTAAGCTTTGCCCATTCCTCCTCTAGGTTTGCTTGTAGAAAGTAGCTTTAAAAAAACGCGAGAACAAACATACTACACAGTTTTAGTAAATTAAAGATAATTTCCCTCATTTTAAGCGCTGTTAGAAGGCTAACTCACTGGTTTAAGCTCTGCCCATTCCTCCTCTGCTCTGCCACTTCAACCCGCTCGCTCCACTCCTCAGTAACCAGTTTAATAAAATGGGGATACCCATATTTCCGCAGGGATACCCATATTTCCCGTAAATATAGGTACGGGGGTACCTATATTTCTGGAAGTATGGGTATGGGGGCACCCATTTTTTCGTAAATATAGGTACCCGGGACACCCATATTTGGGGATACCCAAATTTACTTGACACCGGCCCCAGTTTTACCGGCGAGAACACCCTAGTGGGCGGGGTAATAGGCGGGTCTCAAAGTACTTGCGCCTTAGCTTTCCCCCTAAGGGCCTAGTGGGCGGGGTAATAGGCGGGCCTCAAAGTACTTGCCTTACCCCTTGCGGCCGAGCTCTTGTCCAGGATGCCTCCTGCCATTGAATAGGGTCTTACTTCCATTGTCACGCTGTGCTGAGCCGCTGGGTATCTACCTATAAACTAAATCTGGCTGTAGTTTCCAGCCAGCTACGCTGTTCCTTATCAACTGTGACGAGGTTGAGGATTTTTTCCCCAGCAGTAAGTTGATTTTATAGACACTCACTTTATTAATGCATCACTCACATAGGCTCTAACTTTCCCTAAGGAACTTCAGGAACCATAGCCACACCCGCTAGCGAACACATAAAGTCTAAATCCACAAATTTTAATCAATATATCTGAACATCAATGAATCATGATACATAAAAATGCCAATGTATTGCAGTGCAGGTGGTCAAAGGTGTAGGACCAAATCAGCTGGGGAGAGACTGAATATACCAACTCAAAAAGTAGTGTGGATAGCTGGTAGGTATAACTTGGTTAATTCAGAAACTAATGTGGAAGATCTCTTAGGAAACCAGGAAGAGGTGCTCAAACCAGAGTTGGTTCATAGAAAGAATTTAGAGCAAAATTTGCATTTGTGAAACCAAATGATGCAGTATGAATTTTTGTGGACTGTAAAGTGCCGATAAACCTGCATTACATGATGGATTCATTTGTCCTTCCAACAGTAGAGTACTTATTTGCATCTGTGTCTGGTGAAAATTTTTTCACAAACTTAATTTGTCCCAAGCAATATGTAATAATATAATTAAATGAGCTTTCAAAAGAATTGGTTACTATCAATACTTACAAGGGATTATTTAGTTATTACAAAATACCGTAGATTCTCATTTATCGTCCCCTATCTATTATCGACTAACAGTCTCCATTATAGACTGGTCTAAAGTACGGAACGTGAACAGATTCCCATTTTATTCCGCTTCAGTTTGTATTGCGACTCTTTGCACCTTATTTATTCTGGCTCTCCTTCTTCGTATATCATTCAAGGTAAACTGAGTCGGAGGTAGCTTAGATGATATCATCTTTGGTGTTGAATCATGAATATTAGTGCACTCTATCATTAGTAGCTAGCTATTGCACCACAGCAAATTATCTAGTTAGCTAGCTGCAACGCTAGTTATTCATAGTGCTTTACATTTCAGCTGTGGCTTGGTAAAACTTCAGTGCAGTGATTTATAAGAAGTGGCAAGAATTCAGGTGTAGGAATCAATGTAAGATCTCCACAGCCTATCTCAAAGTAGGCTCACCACAGGTTCTGTCTCTAATACCTTCATCTCGAGTAGGCTTACTGCTGCATCCATCTCCAGCTGGCTCCCACTACTCCTTTCTATTCCACATCTCTGAATACAAGAGAGCTAAACTCAATCATGTCAATAATCATGTATTTACAGATGTATATGTTTCGAATCATATGAAAAAATAAAAGAGAGAGTCTTCAGTGTTTTATAATAGGTAGAATATAATAGCCACTAATTATTCCCTTATTTTTTGCATGTATTATTTTTAAAAAGTTTACTAAGACAAAAATGTGACATAAAAATGTATTGAAATGGTGTGGCAAAGGGTTTTCTTATATGTAGATTACTACTGTCCAATTTGAGTGGATTCTTATTAGAAATAATTTACACAATGATTATCGCCTAGTGGCCAATAACCGTTGTATGCAACTCAATGTAAGGTCGATAATTGAATGGCACGGCAAATAATAGAAACACGACCACTGAGTACTTCAGTTATGCTCAGCGTTCAGCAAACGTAGATAACTGAATAGTAAGTATCCATAAACATGCAGAATAAAATCATCTAAAGTATGCTGCTTGTTAGATCTTGAGAAAGCTTATAGATACCGACTTGTACTTCGAGGGGCAAACTTCAGCCAATAGTTGAGGACCTACGCTACCATTCAATATTTCATCACCCCAAGCCATTATTTCAAAGATGCATGGAAAATGTACTGCAATGTTTTGAGGGGGGGTGGGAGTTTCAAGTTTTTATAATAATTGGGTCATCATCTGAAGGTCATTTACAAACCCTGGATAAAGTCCTTACTAAAATTGGAGAAGCCATGTTGAAGTTTAACCGACCACTATACAAGCTTTTGCAAAACCACACAAGATGGAAGTGGCCAGACAATCAGGAAGATGCTTTCCAATTAGCAAAGCAAGCCATTGGTTCTTGCATGTGATGCCTCACCTCAAGGCATTCATGTAGTACTGTCACACATCATGAATGATAGTAATGACAAGAACACTTAAAAGAAAGGAAAGGAAGGAAAGAAGACAAAATGGAAAAAAGAAATTCGGAGGAAACTAACAAAAAAATATTTGATTATCCCATCCATTAAGGGTATTAGTGAAAAAATTGAAAAATAGGATGGAAATTGAGCATAAGGGTAGTATGCAAGTACAACAATGACAGTAAAAACATCACAACATTGCAGCATTAAGAAAGGTGTTGTTTAGGACCCCTTGCACTTACGACAAATGCTACACAGGAGAAACAGAAAGATCTCTCTGTGACAGAGTAGTAAAAGAACATTATGCGATAAAAACAAGAAACATGAACAATGCCATATGAGGAACACATCACAAAGAGAAAATTTTGGAATCAACACATAGTAGCTAAGGAAATGCCATTAATTTGGATGTAGGTTATAAATAGACTTAATCCAGTGTGGGATACTGCTTTGGATTTAATTTCCTTAAGATTTGTGTTTTCTATTGTAGCATTATTATTATTTCTCAATTTTTGTTCTTTTATCACTTCTTCCTAGATTTTTTACTTCATTTTATGAGATTATAATTGCCTTTGGACTTTTGCTGTATTTAGCTTATATGTATATGTCTGAGCACCTTCAGCACTTATCCACTATAGGTTTTGGCATCAAGCAAAATAATACTGCTTCCATGTTTAGCATGTTTGTTTATTTTTTTTTATCACTGAAGAAGGCTCCACGGAGCAGAAACATCTTGATTATTAATACCAGAATCCTTTAAATAGCTACTACGAAAAAGTAGTCATTATTCGTAAATTCTATATAACACCTACAAAAGCTGAGAAGAACTACTCATAGCTAGAAAAAGAATGTTCAACTGTCATTATTCGGAGTCAAGAATGTAATATGCTTATCTGTGGAGTCAGAAAGTACTCCTGGTATCTCCTGGTATCTGATCATAAGCCATTTTGTTTAATTAAAGAAAATTCCATCATTAGCATCAGCTAGGATACAATGTTGGCCTTTAGCATCAAGTGCTATCATGACAAGGCTGGGAAAACTTTATGCAATGCAGATGCCTTGAGCCGATTGCCCAGACCGGCTACTACATCGTCTGACCAGAATCGTTCATCATCTTGAAGTAATTACTGTCAATACCAAGCAATTCAAGCTATGGACAGATGGAAATCCATAGACAATCACCTTTCACCAGCTCCTGTTCAACTCATCCATGGAAATGACCTGATCAATCCTGCAGTCGGTTACATATAGATTTTGCAGGACTAGTGAAGGGGTCCATCTTATTTAATTATGGTCGACTCACACTCAAAGTGGCTTAAAGTGCACATAATGTCCATCTTTCACTTCTCAAATCCTTGCGAAACTTCAATCAACATTTTCTACAAATGGTCTCCTAAAACCATAGTGTCACATAATGGACCATCATTCATGAGTTCAGATTTAAGAAATTTCTCCAACTGAATGGAATTTGACATTTAACATGTGTTCCTTATCATCCCTTAACTGGGCAGAGAAGTCAGTACAGACAGTGAAACAAGGAATCAAACAGATGGAAGGAGTTTTCAGTAAGAGAAACTATGTCTTGAATTCTACACAAATACAGAATCACTCCTCATTTTACTAGTGGAAACTCATCTTCAGAATTTCTCATGAGGAAGATATTTTGCTCTCATCTACATCCGTTATACCTCAGTAACCAAGCTGAAGGTTAGCAATGGAAGCTAACTGTTATCATAGCAAGAAGTGGTCAACTCAAATATTTGCAAACGGAGACTTAGTATACGCAGAATATTTCACATTAGCACCAGAGAAATTGGTTCTTGGAAATATTGAGAAAGTTACAAGTCCTGTATCTTATCAGATTCGTTTGGAAAATGGTCAAACTTTTTGACGACATGTTGATAGCATCAGAGCTCATCTTACAACTCAAGTTAGCTGTGAACCGATTGAGGATATATCAGTTCAAGATAGCTCTGTATCAGATAATTCTCAAGAGGGCATTTGTGTGTTCAGCCCAACCTCAAGTAGTGAAGTGGTAAAGTGTGAAATTACACTTCAACATTCCAGCTCAATTCAAAATAATTAATCTGTAAAAGCATCAGTAGCCAATGCGGAACATCGTTATACATCGCAGCACAAATCGGTAGTTCATGGAAACTAAAGTTCAACAATGCTCCAGTTCGAAGATCAGCACATAGAGTTGTGCAACCAGACTGACTAAGTTTTGACATCGTCATACCAATTTCCAAAGTAGAATGAGAGAGTGTGATAACTTGGCAAACTATAAGCTATAATTTTCATTTTTAGGTTAACTTTTTATGGTTAAATTTACTTCATTAGCTGTGGTCACATTGATAGGATGGGTATTTATACTTCATCAGATTTTACATTTGTCAGAATGATTTTTGAATATCTGTATGTTGATTCTATGAATAAAAAATAAAAATATCTTTTGAAGTAGGTGGGGCGTTGTTGCGATCTGCAGTACTCTGGGATTGAACTACATATCTGCTATATGCATTAGTTCAAATTTAGTATTTCTGCCCAACCCTTTGACTTGAGTAAACTGAATGAGTTCATTATATACTTCCACTTCCACACTTGTCAATTATATATATATTTTTTTTTTTTTCATTTAATATGGCTTGTGTAAATAACTAACTTTTAGTAAAGCTAAACTATTCCCTCTTATAGCTTAGGAAATTGTTTACAGCTTCACTAAAAACTATCATTTGCACACTGATAATAATGGCCATTGTAAAAATGGATTTGTTTTGTGTATATTTTCACTAGTGTTGAATTGGATATTGAATAGTTTCTATTGTATATAACAATTATTTGAGTAAAATGATTATTATGTTTATTTAGTTATCTCCTATGGCTACATTGGCATCTGAAGGTCGACCACCTGAGTTAAACAAAGTTAAAGTATCATTTTTAGTACGTAAATATTTTAATTTCGTAACAATTTCTGAAGATTCTGTTAAAGCTCTCCCTGGTTATGATGATAGAAATTATTATTTTGAGGGCACCATCACATCGGAGAAAAATGGACCGTTCATATTTAAACTGTTTAACACCAATCACACCGCAGTTTCTGAAATAGAAGGATGCTATCAAATAATTCGACATTTGCAACGCTTGGGTGTAATTCTCCAAGTTCCTGAAAAGAGCAAAACGGGTGGAGATATTGCTTTGATTACGGCAAAAGAAATGAAAGAGGTTAGAAAGAATTTACAAAATGTTACAATGAATTCATACCCTTTAAATATCTAGGAGACATCTTCAAATATGACCAATAATTCATCTACAGTTTCATACGTTGCCACAGTTTTACCATTCATTCCTGGAGAAATGTTTGACACAATTGATAAAAAGTATTTGGAGCCTTCAGTTCTCAAGAGTATTGGTGAAAAAGCAGCATTATTGGACTTAGAACTGAAGGTATGTATTACTATCAGTGTGTAGTCATCCTATATTTTAGTTATGTTTCTGTGTCCAGAACTTTCGCAATGAGGCTTTAGAAGGTAGAAAAAATGTATACTGGAACTTATTGTATTTTATGGAAATGAGAAATATGATTCAATACGTAAGTGACCCAGTCAAGGCAGAGAAAGCCAGCCTTGTATTGGATTTGTTTGAAAAAAACGTAACTCCACATCTATCTGACCTTAGACAATCAATCATACATGGTGATATCAATGGATTAAACATAGTCATGGAAAAACCTGCTACAGATGATGCGTATCAATACCTGTCCTTCATTGATTTCGGTGATACCCATAAAACCTGCACTGTCTTTGAGATTGCGATATGCCTTGCGTACTTCATGACTGAAAACATGTCCCCGTTATCGTGCAGAAATTGCGTGGAGTTTGTGAGGCCAGTTATTGATGGCTACGTGAGTGTCTTCCCACTGACGGAAATGGAGTCGAGTTTGCTTTACTACATGGTGCTAGCCAGATGCATTCAGTCAGCTGTGAATGGAGAGGTTAACTATTCCCGTGAACCATGGAATGACTACCTACTCACAACCCCGAAGAAAGCTTGGGCTTTGACGGATCTGTTATTAGAAATGACTAAAGATGGAGTTGACCAAGTATGGTTTAGTGACCATTAGCTATTTAGCATGAAATAAATATTATGTTGTATTGATTTGTATAGTTTCTCTGTCTTACATATATAACCAAATTAAGCTAATATCTCAATCAATGTTCTGTATCTTAATCTCTATGATACACCTATAGGCCCTGTTCAGGCACCTTCATACTCACAATCTGTGAGAGACTGCTGGGTGATAGATATATACACACTCTATGCATAAGAAAACAATGAAGAAAAAAAATCAGTAAAGCACACCTTTCGCGTTTTCTATCTATGCTTAAATGGCATGTGTTTAATTTTAATCATTTAGCTAGAGCTTAGAATATAATATTAGCACACAAGAATGGCTAGAAATATTCTATATTGAAGGTTGCTAGACAACCAAATGCCCCTTGCTAGTAATTAAATGCATAGGCATGAGTGTATGGCCACTTTCACTTTGGGATGATGGCAGGGGTTAAGTAATGTACAAGTTTTTAAATATTTTTCTCTCCATCTGTGGTCATTGATTACAATGAAAAGCTTCAAAACTTGCGCAATGATAAATTATTATCAGTCTTTCTCTATGAATATGTAAAGTAATCCCAAAAATTGGTCCAGTCACAGCTTTCATCCTTCCCCTTTTACGTAAAATTTGTGTGCGCAACGTACAATTAGTAAAAGATTTTTTTTTTTTTTTTTTTTAAGTTAAAATAAAATACGCATGCGTAAACTGGTACTACAAAGATAAATATACAAAAAGGTCAGACTACACCATCCAGGGAGGGGGGTATGGTGGGGAGACGGTGGAGCCACAGGGATGCATTGCCCCGCCATAAAGCCACTGCCAAGCGGCCAAACAGGTGACTGGTAGTTGGGGTGGAGTCAGAGGTGCCGCAACGATTCTCAATGGCCCTGCTGATGTTGGTGATGGTACGGATGGTGTCCTCAGCCAGCCCACCTAGTGTCTGAGCCACCAGAGGGACGAAATCCATCCCGGAAGAGTGGCATGCTGAGAGGTTGGCTGCAAGCTTTCTCTGCACACCAACTTGGAGGGCATGGCCAGGTGTTTGAGCAGCCTGAGCGATGGTGAGTTCCTGTAGCGGGCTGATGACGAGCACGTCCAAGGCTCCAGCATGGGATGAAGATGTCGCCCGGGCGAGCCTGCGAGCCAGGCAGTAAGCCAGGGGTCTCCTTGGAGGAAGCCAGAGCAGCGGACTGGGCAGCAGCGTGGATGGTGTCACGGAAAGCATTGTGACGGGCAATGCGATCTCTATTCCCCCCCGCAGCCGACCTGGTGATCACCGTACGCATCAGCTGTAAGGTGGCATTCCAGGCAGGGGTATGATGAGCTGTGGAGGGGAACCCCTAGCCAGTAGCACAGGCAGCACCGGAACTTGTGGTCATGGAGATGGAGGCTGAGGGTGGTGGAGGGGATGATGTTCAGCCAGTCTCCGGCATGAGGGAGGCTGGAGGACAAGGCAAGGGCCCACGAGCGGCAGGTAGGAGCCGAGTCAAGGAGCTTCTGGAAGCAGGCCTCGTCAACGACATGACTAAGGCATTTCTGCCAGAGAGGGATGTCGTCTAGACACTTCCAATCTGGGCAGGCAGCTTCTGTGGCAAGGCGCAAAACAGTCGGGGTGATGTGTGGAGAGGGGTCTGGTGGGCTGGCGAGGATCTGTAGCACCAGAGACTTTGTCACAGAGGTGGAGGCGAGAAAGGAGGCTGGTGAGTGGCATAGCACACTGCGAAGGTTGTGGCCCCCGCGACCACGGGAGAGACGCCTTCAACCAGGACCAGTGGGAAACTGGGCCACCAACAATGGTCTCCAGAGTGCAGTGGATGGCTCTGTCAAACTCGGCAGCGGTGCGTTGGATGTGACTGGGAGGGCAGGCGCTAAGGATGAAGGAGACCTTGGGGAGGGCAAGGCAAGAGCGCAAAAGGGTGCACTCCACCTGAGAGTAATGCTCCAAGGGGTTCCTTCAGCTTCGATAGCAGGGCGCCAAAAACCTCCTCGCAGTAGTCTGGTGGATCAATGGGACATCCCAGGAGAGAGAAACCTCTGTGGGTGGTGGGAATGTCTGTTGGAGGACAGACTGAGCCCGGACAGCGTCCTCTGGGATGTGCGCGCAATGTGAAACGTAACAACTGTTGGAACAAATAGGTAAAGGGTCTAGCTAGCTATCCCCGAAATATAAAATTAGGAAAAGGTCACTTCTAGCAATTTTCCCCGTTTTCAATGTTTGGGGCGTGGCTAGAGTAAAGTCTATCGAAAAAAGCCACAAACGGAAATTGAGCGAATAATGGTAAAGTTTCTATATAGCTTTCTGGCTATTGTAGTCGGCGTCATAGTCGGAAGAGGTAAACTGTAATAGGTAACCAGTCGTAATCTGAGGCTTAATAAATATGTGATAGCAAGACGCAGGTAGACTGATCAGGATAATACTAACTATCAAGCTAGCTAAATTTGAAGTCGACTCGCCTTCCAGTTTTCCGCCCCTGGAGGCGGCTTAGTGCAGGGGCTGTGCTCGCTAGACTAGGTTGGAACCTGTTGAATTGCTTAAAAATTACTGTGTAAACTAGGTATAGTAGTTTTTCTAATTAAACTTCGAAATTTTCAGAGTGTAGCAATTATTTGTTGTTGTTTTACAGGACAATGTTTAAACTGATTGCATCTTGATTTAATTGAATGCAGTCATGGTGGGACTGTGGAGATGTGTACGAGTGAACAGGGTAGTGTTGATGTGTTGCATAGTCTTTGTTGAATAGGATAGGTTAATATTCATCTAAGTTTTGAACAAGATTTTTCTGGCTTTACCAATGTGATAGGAATCGTAAAACACTTCAGACAGCATTGATTATTATATATTTGCTGTAAATGTTCATGGCCTCACTATAATAATATATTCATAGTTGTAAACATTTTAGATGACCTCATCACACTAAGTTGGTGTTGAAGTCATCTTGTAACATAGGTGTAGTTTACTTGGTGCTTTGGGCGAATACATTTGAAGAATGATAATATTACAGGTGTTTCATCCCTTACCAAGTTATTGGGGGAATGTATTACCTTCGACCTCCTAGGCTGATAGATATAAAGGGTAGGATAATAAAAGAACAAAAACATGGAGTAATAATCACAATGTACTAATTTGCACACATATTATATATATATACAATGTAATAGTATCAGAAATAAACTTAGTATGTGAAAGTAATTGTCCCTATTATATTAATTGCCCCATTATGTTTGTTTATATGAATAAATTTATTTTACCAATTAAGTATCAAATGAAATATATTAGAGAAGAGAGAGAGAGAGAGAGAGATTGCTGCTAAATCCAGCACTTTCTTAATTTATTGATTTAATTATGAAACTTGTAGAGAAATTTGAATTATGAGAAAGTGCTGTTCACTCCTGGGTATTTTGTGTGTTTGCACTCATTCTCTTAATATTCTACTCTTCCTTCTGTCCTCATAGCAATTTTGAATATAAGGATCATATAATGTTGTATAGAGTGTGTATTGGGCCAGCTACAAGTTAGAGTGAGACTGGTCCCAGCATTTGAATCTACGGGCCGTCTAGAAGCCAACATTACTATTTTAGGATGGACACCATTTGCAATTGATGGATTCAGCATGCAAATTGCAGACCTGTCCTGCAAATCTTTGGGATTCTTGTATGCTGAAAGATATTCAACAGTTGGATCTGTCGGGTAAAGTAAAGCACAATATGCATATCTATTATATACAGTGTATGTATACATACATTCATACCTGTCAAAATTCATTAAAGCATGTCATTAAGAAATGTCCTGAATATTAATAAGTCCTCACTTATCTCAAAATTCTTGGATTTAGCTACTCACATTTCCAAAAACAATCATGACTAGTTTACATGGAACCATTTTTAGCATTAAATAATTTTAATCATCGAATGCATGTCTTATTTCATTTGAGTGTATTAAAAAGGGTTACATAAACTGGAGCTGGTAATTTTCAGGACACCCATAGTTACTGCACAACTTCCCTTCAGCACCTCTCGCTCAAAACAGCATGTGTATTATAATGACAAAGTTGCAGTTAATTTAGCTTACCAATTGCAATAATATGCATATTTTTAGGAACTTGTCAATGATAGTTTGATTTTTTCTTAGATTGCTTGAAGCTTCCACTACAGCTTCTATTACAGGAGTGGGTTGCTTGGATTTTGAGACATATATCAGTGGGTGTAATTTCCGTTCCACACCCGGATACCCACACTACAGGGATGTAGCAGTAGCCTGCACTAATGGCCGTAAGGACATGAATTGAACATTAATTTATCTTTGTATTATTTTGCAATGGTGTGCCTCTATTAGCAAGCCAACTTAGGCTGGTATCCAATTCAGGATCTACAGTCGGAGTCTCTTCTGGCCGCCTGGAGATAAATGTAAATAACACATGGGGAACGGTTTGTAATCAATTTTTTGTAGGGAATCAAGCCACACTGGCTTGCCGCCAACTGGGATTTGAACAGTTCCTAGATTTCAACTCCGTTGATCAGATACCTTCGTAAGTAAAAACATCTAATTAAGAGACACGGAATATGCTTTATTTCGATATTTCATAAAGCAATGTTACTTTGTATTTAAATTGTTAGGGTAGACCATGTGTAAGGTATTATATTTTTGATGTTGTGTGCAGATTTACAGCCACAACAACTGCTCCAATATGGTTGTACAGATTTTCCGGCTGCGATTCTGACCGTACTGATCTAAGATTGTGCTCTTTCAACCTAGGCGACACAGGCTGTGATCACAACAATGATATCATCCTCTTTTGTGAAAGTAATTACTGTATTTTCAAATTAGAATGGGTTTAGTAAATGTTGGACCAGTGGAAGTTGGTACAAATACTTAATGATTCACCTCAAATGTTTTTGTTGATATCCTCATTATATATAATGTGTGTGTTATAAGTTTATAGGAGATCAATCAAAGATTTGCTCTATTTATACTTGTCTCTAAGTTCAGCCAAAGAGTACATTAGCCATTTCTATCCTGGAATTTTTTATCAGAGGCTCATTTGTATATTAATTATTGTTATTATTATTATTATTATTATTAATATTATTATTATTGTTATTATTATTATTATTATTATTATTATTATGTCATGATGATGATGACTATGATGATGATTGGATATTTTCTCTGTTATATATAGATATTGATAACAGTACATCTTCAACGGCACCATCTGCCATACGTGAGTATATTACTGACAACTGTCAATATATTTACCACAGTTTGGGATATATGCCAGACTCAACGTTGTTGTTTATTGTTATTCTTGCTTCTAACAGTAAAATAAACCAGTGAAGTGCATGAGCACAAAATGGCGAGTGTACCAGTCTAGTATTGTTACTTATAACTATGGTAATACAGTAGTTATTTTTAGTAAACAAATATCAAATTGCTTTCATACCTCAATTTCCAAAGTAGTGGTAGATTTTGTAGCATCTGATTTTTAAAGCTATTCTGATCCTCTGAATTATAAATAACTTGTGTCAACAATCTCTCAGCTACAAAAAAAAACTGCGACATGAGTTTTTTTTGTAAATTAGCTAACAAATACAGAATTACGTACTCACCCCAGTTTTTCTGAGGAGTGGTAGCTTTAATATTAAGGAATTCTGACTATCTGAATTACTCCTTGACAACCAAACCAAAACACTTAATTACTACAAAAAAGGTGAAGTTTGTGAATTTTATGTCTGGTAATTTTCAATGCCAAGTATAAACCACTAGCAACAACTTTTTGTGACTTGCTAAAGAAAAGCACTTTTAGGGAACTGTCGCACAATTTTGAGCCTAACCCTAAAATAAGACTTTCTTACCACTTTAGTACCAGAAGAAACTTGGGGCAAGCCGAAAGGCTATATTTGGAAGAAAAAAGAACCGTGTGCATGTTAAGGGACACGCGTACTATTCATACATACATAATATATTATATATATAAAACAAAATACCCGATTTTCAATTGTCCACCCCTAATACTGTCTCACTCGCTTCGCTCGCTCACCAATAATACATGAAAGTAGAATGCACTTAATCTTCGCTTCAAGAAACCAAAGTGCCTTGATTTTGATTATTCATTTAATCCTTCCTTGTAGCCCCATATGAAATAAGTTCGGATTCAGATACTGTGAGACTAGTAGATAGAAATGGTTACCTGGGCTCCTCTGAAGGTCGTGTTGAGATATATTACAGCTCTTCAGATGGCTATGCTTGGACTCCATTTTGCTACATTTACTTCGATGAAGACACAGCAAATAAGATTTGCCGCCAATTGGGCTATTCTGGTTATCTGACATATGATACTGTGCAATCATTAGGGTAAGCACTTAATGTTGTAATTCAATTTGAGTTTGCTAGAGTTAAGTGTGCAGTGTCTAGTCTGGTCTCATTCTGTTGTACTTGTAAGTGTTACAAAATAAAGGTTCACAGCAAAATCACAAATGAAAATATTGTATACAGCTCAGAAAAGTCATACATATATATAATATATATTACATGCAATACTTATTGCACAAGTCAGCATACAATATGGGGTTTTAAGACCTCACATAAGTATTTTCATAATCCTAAGGCAGTGAAAATACAAGTATGAGAGTGAGAGTGAAATGTCATCCCATATTGTACAACAATTGTTGTAACAATTGTTTATAGTACGTTGGATATCCTTCTAAAACAGTAAAACGGTTGTGCTTCTAACCCTCATCATTCAGAGGTAACTCTGTCATACATCCAAAAACACAGTTATTCAGAACTACTATGCATGGGATGCATTGGAGCATTCAATATTGGAGAATATTGACCGCTTACGTAATGCAGAAATACTCAAGAAAAAAATGAAGTAAAATAAATATATTATGTATTTTTTTCATGATAGATATCTTCACAATAGTATTTTAGACCCGTTGATATTTCAGATATACACGGATATGATATCACACTCTATATTGAGCAAGCTCATTACCCTCAAATAGACTAGTCCATCCCCCCCCCCCCCCCCCCCCTCCCGTTTTTACAGTTTTTACAGCTAACTTCCTCTAGCTTCTCTAGCCTACCCAACGAGGTCACAGCAGTTACTTAAAATGGAGGTGCAGGACCCCTAAACCAACATTCAGAGTTTTACCGCCAACTTGACACCCGCCATGACTCATCAACGCTTGTACAAACTACTGCAGTGAAGATATCTTCGATATGGCAAGATATTTCACTCTCAGGTTTTATATTCACCATTTGGCTCATGAAAATAGATTAGCCTGCTTATGTAATATTTCACCATTATCACACTCTGACTCATGTAATAAATATTGTAATAATATGCATTATGACTATATTGAAATGATGAAATATATTATGTATATATTTCATCATTTCTATAATCTGATTCCATAGCAATGATATATATTATAACTTTGTAATTACCAAAACAATAAATTAATAAATTAATATCTTAATTAATATTTGTGGTTTGTTGTTAGGCTGCAATCATGAATTTTTTGTAACTCTACTATCATCTGCCTGGAAAAAATTTAACCGATGAGTTGTAATTTAACTCTCAGCGACTATGCATGAGGTGGTTATAGTAATTGGCCTGTCTGTCTGTCTGTCTGTCTGTCTGTCTGTCAGTTACGCTCTTATTTGGAGATTACTTACTATTAACTGTTGATTTAGGTGTGAACTTACTAAGTACTGCCCTCATTCATCACGTGAGCTAACAATTTCTTGCAGGAGGCTGTAGCTTTTGTTAATGCTGAGAAGTTAACTGAGTGCATGAATTGGAATTACGTTTGCAAGCAATGGAAATAAAGTTGAATACACATGGAATTCTTTTACACACTTGACATAGCCATTCTGGTCAAACTACCACAATTTGTCTATTTATGACTTTAGATACGCAGAAGGTTCTGGACCTGTCTCGATTTCTGCACTCAATAACTGTGGAAGTAGAGTCAGTTATTATTCGTGCTCCATTACTACTACTACAACTTGTTCCCATGCAAATGATGTAGTTCTGTCGTGTTGTAAGTATGCATTATGTAAATATATAAACATGTATTATATAGATATATAGTGGTATGAGTCAGTACTAATGGAGATTGAGATGTCTAATTATATCTTAAGATTTTCTAACATTACATTTCAAGAAATGTTTCAATTTAAATAATAGGTAAACAAAAAAGCTTTGAGCTCTAGTTTCTCACCTCTTGTTTCCTGAGCCCAAGTGTGAGTTTAGCACCACACTGAAGTCGAAATTTAGCAGCATGCTGTAGTCAAAGTGTACTTGCCATTTTAGATACTGTAATAGTCGTATTTTTGTTTTTGGCTCTTTTTCCTCTCTTACACATTCACAATTTCTTTCTCAGCCATAGCTACATCCACTGTTACACATTGTTGAGCAGTAGAAGTGGAAATTGTCCAACTGTATATACTCGCAGTAAAAGTTGTTAGATTAGCAGAGCTGTCTTACAGTATGTATAGTTGGTTAACAAGGCAAGCAAATATTTAAATGTTCATGTCTGAAACAACTGAAATAATCCACGCTAGATATCTCTGCTCACATAGGCATGCCTTTGTACACTACACAACTTATGTAAGTAGAGGCACAGGCGAAAAAAAAAAATGTCACATGTATCATAATAATAGCTATATAGACAAAAAAAAATTAAAATAAATACACATTGCGAAATCTTGATCGTGTTACCCCTAATAGTGTCTCACTTGCTTTGATTGCTCTCCAATAATTGTTACCATCAAACTGGATTCAGTAAAGGGAAGAGCAGAGTGCCACCACTTTAAGTGTGTGTTTGAGCATTTTCAATATTTTTTACAGAAATCGTGAAGTTTTGTCACCTATGTGTTAAAAGTTATAGTTTAGTCTAGCGACGCACAAGTTTACCTCAAAGTAGTCATAGTTATATGAAGATTTGCCAATACTGATACAAGTTTTACATAGGCATCAGGGACCGGGGTGATAACACACTATTTTTGGGGGGAGTATATATTTAGCAGTACCACCAAATTGATTTGCTACACGCAACACATTATTTTAATTCTTGCTCAGATGTGTCAAAAATGTACATTAAATTGATTGTAGCTAGCTAACTCAAAACTTGCACATGAGTACCAATCACAAATTACTTTATTATTTCTTTATAACATACAACTTTAGTGACCAATGTTTGGTTACTCCAATTGGATTCACTCTGCCTTGTTGTCATTATTTTCAAGTCTCACTTGCAATGGTTGCAAAAACATGTTTTAATTCTATTGTAATTTTTTTTATTTGACAGAAAAGATAGGCAACAGAAAATTATTAGCTTTATGGGTCACAAACTAAAGAAATCCATTAGCTAGCTATAGCTATTATCATAATAATGTGATGTTTGTTTATGATAGGTTATTGTTGTTTTGAAAATGTTTTGACAATGCTAATATACATTATGCTAATATACGTTGTTGAAAATTTTTCAACAGGTTAGGATGGGGGGAGGGGGTGGGCGCGTGAGGGGGCCAGGGCCAACCCCTTCGAACAAGGCTTACTATAATTACAAGGGGACAATACTGGCAATTTTGTTCATAGGAAAAATCCATGCAAGTTTATGCTCTTTATTCATAAAAACTGTCCAAATCTTTCATAGATTTGTTTTAAGTTTTGCCCTAATAAATTTGGGGCCCCTCCCTCCCTGTTATTACTGCTGGATCTGCCCATGATTACCATTACATGTTTGTTTGTGATGTTTACAGCTGACAGCAAGACTGCATTAGTGTTAGCCCTATCTGTGGGCTTGAGTGTTGGGTTGTTGGTCTGCTGTACGTGCATCTGCGTAGGAGTGCTGCTTTGTGCAGTAATAGGGGGTGTAGTCTATCATCAAAACCACTCCAACAACACCAAGTCACCTAGGACTACCACAGCTGTTCGGTACAATCCTCAAGGCAATTCTGGTGCCATCATCAACAACACGACTGGACCGGAACCAGGATATTTTCCAACTGTACCAACGCAAACAGTGCAGCCCAACCAGCCCAACCAGCCTAACCCGCCTGTTCAGAGTTCTACAACTGTCACGCCTAGTGTAGATAAAGATGAAGATGGCTTTGAAAATATAACTTCAAACAATGAAGGGGAAATTGATCTTGATGTTACTGGCAACGATGAACAGCCACTGATAGCAGAACTATAACTTTTGAATTGATCTTTTTAAATACTTTTTTAACATCATCCAACTTTTTTCAATCCCCTATTTAATTATTTATTTCAATCGTATTTTTTTAATTGTTCAGCTTATACGTAACTGTCTATTTGTCTCTCATAGTTCTCATTATTTATATTTTGCTACTCTTTGGAGTCCATGCTTTTCCAGTGTTTGGAGTAATTTTTCATTAGAGAATGAATATAGTGGACTGAAATGTCCTGTTTAAATATTTAACTACGATGTGTTAACTAAATGAAGACATTATTTAAAATCATAGTCCACATATTGTATGCTGTTCAAGGGATTCGTTATGGTATGTGTGTGTGTGTGTAATGATGGTTGATGACAGGGAGGTATAACTGTAAGAGGTAATTGTTTTATTTGATGTTTTCATTTTTTTAATGTGAAGTTGCGATCACTATGAGTGGTAGCCATTGTTGTCATGCATGAGCTGTGTCCTTACTGTGAAGGTATCTAGCTAGTGACAGGTTGCTTATAGTTATCTCTTTTTTTTCCTTTTTTTTCATGTATTTTAAACTGTTGTTGTTGTTTGCTTTGTTTTGTTTTTTGTTAACCTTAGTTAGAACTTAGGGGGCATGGATTAATGTCTTTATGATGCAAAAATTCTCACCTCACCTCCCACCCACTTTAACATCACTGGGCACACATCTTTTGTGATGGCAAAAACAGGGGTTAAAATAGACACCTTTTTCTTTCTTTATAACAAAGTAAACTGCTTAGATATCTTCAGTTGATAAACAAAAATGTGAAACAGGCTCTTTGGTCGTCTTTAATACAACATTTCAAATACTGTGCATGGACGCATTTCTACAACTCTTACTTCATTCAACCAGTGTATAAGTTGTTCTGGGGCAAACTAGGCTTCACATGGGTTATGTCAGCCATGATATACCATGGAATCTCTGGGGTAAGTTTTATGTGATCTAATCTAGTAGGACAGAATGCTACACTGGCACCAGTTCTTAGCTGTGATGTTTTTTTGTTGTGCATTAAATAAAATTCTTTTATGACTGCATTTAGATACAGGGAAGGTTCAGGACCAGTTTCCATTTCTACTGTTGAAGATTTTCCCGGAAAAGGCATTCATTCATCATGCTCCTTCTCCACTGTTTCGAATTGCTCCCATTCAGATGATGTAGTTCTATCATGCTGTAAGTATCAGGGGCAGGCCATCCGAGTCAATTTTATTGAAAAAATTGTGATGTACAATGGTCCTGGGCAACCATTTTTATAGGACAACTGCATGCTGATGTATGCTCTTCATTGATAAATGAATATCCAATCATTTTACATATTATATTAAAATTCATAATTTTGACCTAAATATATTTTGGCCCCTCACCGTCATTAGTGCTGTATCCTCCCTCTGAGTTTCAAGTAGCTAATTGATATAGAGTAGTAAACTGCAACTAGGAATGTATGTTAGTTTCATGATAAGTGCCTGCTAAGATAAGTCTGCCATATTCTTTGCTGCTCCACCTTCAAAGAAGTGTTGAATTAGCAAACTGCTTCACACATTGCTCAGTAAACTTCTGTCTACTCACCAAATGGGAATAAATTTACCACCTGAGACTTGCTTGCTATTGGTTGTTAATTTAATTGTTTGAATTTTTAAAAGTATGATGGCATACTTTTTAATATGCTTTCTCTTCCCTTTATTTCAATCAAGTGCACACACATAATAATATACCCAATACATAGGACAATTCTGTATTTATACGGTTAAATGTATACTGTTAAGGGTACTGCTATGCTATAGTATCATGTTCAACAGACCAACAGAATTTTCTTCTTTTTTTTTCAAAGATCTCTTTTTTAGGGAGAGAATAGCTACATCTAATGAATAAAAGAACATTGATACGGTATTTTAAAAATGTAATGCTTTATGTGTGTTTTATTCATAGCTGATTACATTCGTCCACTCATTTTAGCAGTAAGATGAGGACATAAATGGACAGGTCCAAGAGACTTCACCTAGAACTTAGATGTTTGTGTTAATCATGTATGCATACCTCTGGTGTGTGTTATGAGTTCATTTTCTTGTCAGACTTGTCTGCAGGGCCACCCTGTAGTCAGGTATCACCTTTTTTCTTTAACCTGTTTACTGTTGGGCATGTAACTCTGGTAGTTATATATGCACTCATCTCTTTTTCACTGTTCAGTTCTTATCCAAGTTTTGAAGAAGTCGTTCTTGAGTCTTTCTCTCTCTAGCTAGCATCCAGTGTGTTAGCTAGTAAGGTGGCAAGTGGAGGAAATAGTAATTCTTATCTGGCAGGAGTAGGGACTTAATCACCCTGGTGTCAACTGACAATCTCTGCGCCAGCCACCCCTCCAATAATTTTGGATAATGAAATTGGATAAAATGTTGGCTCTCTTGTCATTGTTGATCAGCCACGAGTACTGACATGCTGATTTCCACTTTCATAAATAATGGCTTCAATTTTTTTAATCATTAATAAAGTTTTAGGTGTTGGCTTAAGTTGAATGGTATTCTCACTTTGTACTCTATGAAAAGAAATGCAGCTATCTATCAGAGAATATTGCAGATCTTCATAGCTGACAACTCTTTCAAGTACTGTACTGCTAGTTCACACATACACACACATACACACACACACAGAACTGGTCACAGAACAGAAAAGTATTACACGCTAATATATATGGAATAGAAGATCATATGTATTGGTGTGATATTAGCTTATTTTACCTATCACTATGGATTCTAGTGTTGGTGGGAATACCTGTTACTGTTACCATAAGAAGTTATTCTCTTTCCCTATTTATTTTTAAGGTGTTCATTCTGATTACTAAATAGTAAATTATTGGGTAGTGGATATGACAAACCATTTCTGATGCATTTGTATAAGCTAGTGTGTCTGTAAGTCAGTCTTTCATTTGGTTTGTCTGTTGTGTTGTCTGTCAGTTTGTTTGTCAGTTATTATTATTATTATTATTGTTATTATTATTATTATTATTATTATTATTATTATTATTATTATTATATTATAACCACACAACATTCAGTTGTAATTGTTTCTTTGACCGGATAAATTCGATAAAATTGAAGAAATATTCTCGACTTAATAATGCTCATTTCCATCAATTCTTAGTTTGATCATGAAGCACTATAGTGCTACATTTAAAAAGAAGTTTAAACTTGAGTGTGAACTGGACAAACTGAACTGAATATTTAAGACTTGGAATTCACCCTGAAGTTGAGGTGTGATTCAATTGTTGGTAGGTGTAATCATTTAATTAACACTATTTTAACACTTTCAATGAAATTCAGTCAAATTTGTTTTCATAAAAATTCTGAGTTAATGCATAATATTACTATGTACTTTGATCTGTTAGTTTTTTTAATTGAACCGAGTTAAGTATGTACACTGCAGCTAATTGTTTGTGTGCGTGTGTATGTGCTATGTGTGTGGTGGATTTTAGGAAGAATTCTACTTGTTGCTCTGTACATTGTGGTCTACTCTCTAATAAGTGCCAATTAACAGAGGACCCCATGGTGTCAAAAAGCGCGGAAAATTTTACTTTTACTCTCGCACTGCTCTACACAGTTTTAAACAAACTGCTCAACCTCATCCACATACTGATTTGTCAAAGAAGCATCATGGATGGCATATCTATTGGGCCTGTCCTGTGGAACAAGGAGTGCTATTCTCTCATCCACAAGGCAGTGCTGCAACAAAACCACTCCAGGATAGAGAAGCTCCTGTCCATTAGCCCTTACTCTCTCGAAACTAAGACCAATGACAAATTCAAGCTAACCCCTCTGTTAGTGGCTGCTTCATTTGGCTGTGCCGATACGTTCCACTTTCTACTGGAACTGAAGGCCAAATCAGATGCCAGGTCAGCACGGGACTGCAATGCTGTCCAGTGTGCTCTAATACAGCGCCAGGTAAAACTGGTCACTACTCTCCTCAAGCATCCCAACTTCTCTGTCTTCAAAGATGTCTCCAAGTTGCTCAGCGCTGACTTTATCTACAACTGGGAGCTGTCCAATGCCCTGGACGTCTTCCATTATATTATAAGAAACCATGTTACCAGTCTTGCAAATCTAGAAAACCAGCAGCTGTATGAGCAACAGATAGTGGACTCTGGAGTCATTTACAAAATGGCCGTACTGCTAGAGACTTGCTTAACGAACACGAGGTTGATGGTCTCCATTGGGCATATTTTGATGAGAATAATAGAAGCTCTGACATTTAGTGATTGCTTGTTTGAAGAAGTGCTCAGAAGTCCAATTATTGCTCTACAGCTAAAGTTGTCGACTAAACTAGCCACCTGTGAGGCAGTTTTCAGCCTACTCCAGATAACCAGCACCATGATGAAAAGGGGGCGTAACAATGAAATCATGGCCCTCCACGCTCCTAAAGTGTGCCTAGAAGCCTCTAGATCTACCAAGGATGATAAAGTCATGCTGCACACGATATCGTGCATGCAGAAGTGCTCAGTGGATAAAAAAATGGTTGAACATTTTCACTCAGATGGATTGCTGCAGGAATTTTCTAACATATTTCTGGAATGCACTCCAACTATTCAATCTCTTTTGCTTGAAATATTTTCCAACATTGCCTCTTTGGATGAGTTTTATCGGAGAGTGATACTTGAACTCGACGTGATACAGAAGGCCTTGGAGATATTGGATAAACGTCAGGTGGCCATAAACTACGACATTATAAGCTTACTCTACACTTTGTGCCAACAAAAAGGAGATGCAGAGACTGTTATTAAGGAGTCAAAGAAAGCCACTGGCATTCTCCTCCACATGATAAAATACTCCATTAGTGCCATTAACCAGAGGAAAGCCTTTGAGATACTCTGGCTTGTGGTGGCTGATGATGCAGAAGGTAAAAGCACCCTGGCACAGCTTGTGGGACCAACCAGCCTGCTGACAATGCTCAGCATGGCTCTTGGAAACCAGCAAGTGACAGCAACAACTGCCCTAAGCCTGTTGGCCCCTCCACTGTATGGTCTCCAAAAGGAGATAAAGGACAATGGAGGTATCCCACTCCTGTTGAAGGTCATCCAGACTACAGACTCAATGCTAGTGAAACATAATGCACTTCAAGTACTTGAAAACTGCTGCCATGATATAGCACTCCGGCCCAACAAGGATATCCAAAAGGCCATCTTCAAAGAGAATGGGATAAATGTGATGATGAAGGTACAAGTCTGTGGAATCGGCACTCCACTGTATATGCAGGCTATGTGCACAATTGCTGCTGCATCTATAGGGAATACCAGCATAAAGCGCATGATTTTCAACAAACCTACTTTCTCTCTAGCCACATTGCTCAAAAACTTCTGTGAGTTGGATCCCCATGGTGATATCAATGCCATACTCACAGCTGCAAGAACCATCACATTTTTCACTTATTTCCATCCAGATGCACAGAATTATGTGGCCAACACTAAGAGAATAAATCTTAAACCTCTTCAGCACCTTTTACTCAATGCCAAAGAAGAAATCAAAATCGAAGCAGCATTTTATGCTATTATACTTGCCCCAATATGTGACAAGTCCGTCAATAAGGTTGAGACATTGAGCTCTTCGATCAGATTTCTTGTACGTACCCTTCATTCCGCACTGAACAAAGACAAACTCAAGATCTTGGCTCAACTGTGCATCTGCATCAGTGGGCTTCTTCCGATGAGTAAACTGGAAGGTATCCGGCAAGCCTTCATCTCCTTAGATATCGTGTCTCTTTTAGTAGAAGTTATAAGTAGGGAAGACAAATATTGCAGGATGACTGCTGCTATTGCACTGAATTACATCACTAAAGATCACACGGGCCGTCGAGTCATCCTGGCGTATTGCAGGAGGAACAAGGACCTGTTTGAGACTATAAAGGATTGTAGTGTTGGTTTCACACTGGATCAAAACTTTGTGGACAGGTGGTGCCACTTTGAAAAGAACTTCCTAAGAGACTACACAAAGATTGAAATTGAGGATCCAAAGCACAGCCGATTTCCACTGATTGTCATGGCAAAGGGAGAAGCCAAGAGAATTCAAGTCAAACTAGCAGGAATGAACTCTGATTCTGACATAAAATTACCAGTTATTGGAAAAGTGCCTGATGTAAACTAAATAGATATTGCAGTTGCATACACCTAAATTACTCCAAGCAACACCTTACCATCACTATTTGCATCTACTTTCATTCTTTTTTGTTAGTATTGTGTCAATGCACCTGTCGAAGTAAAATATTACCAGCATCCAAAGAAGTTCATAATCCTTACTGTTGTACATGTATACTACAAGTGCGCGCATGCAATAGGCTAGTCTGGGGTAGCCGACCCTTTTCCTTCCCTATATTGGTGGGCGCCCACCATTTTTTTAATAAGAGATGCGCGCGCATAAGGCGCTAAAATACGGCATCTAAAATGGAAAAAGAGCAAGAAGAATTGGTGAGTAAATGGAAAAATGTTATTAATATTTTTTATAGTTAACAGGTTTCCCAGCTACAGGTAGTACACAAGAACATATACTTGCTAGTTGAAGAATGGAATTCCCTGGTGACTTCACTGAAGGACCAAGGAGCCTGCTTTAAATGCATTTCAATCATAAATATCTTAGACCAAGAAGGCAAATCAGAGGTAGCCTCCACACCAACTACCAGCACAGAAGCTATACAGAGCAGTCAATGGGATTCCTCAACAATGACAAGTGCAGCAAAATTATCAAAAGCATTTAACCAGTCTAGTTCAAGGGTAGCAGATGAAAGCAACACTTCCTTAACAAATTCCCAAAAGGAAACAAAGGAAAATGGCATTCCAGGAAGTCAAATCATGCAAGCAAGTGATTATAAACTAGATGAGACTGCAGTTCCACATAAGAGTACTGTTATGGAAAATGCTCCAATGGATACTTCATTAGACCCTTTACCAACTATCCTTCCAGAAGACTTAGTTGTGAGTGATAATGGTTTGGAAGGCTTCGCTGCAGATTCAATGGATGATCACATCTCTGAATCTGCCGCCATCCCATCTACAGGAAACTTCACACCTCGAGCGGCAGAAATGCATGCAGCGACACAATCCCGTAGATGTAGTATCAATTTTGAGGCACCAAGCCACCGCCATCGTGATGGTCACAGTTCCTCCTCAGGGTGGGTCAAAGTTCGAGCATCAGAGGTGGATCAGTTAATTTCGGAGGCCATGACGCTGAAAGAGTACCTGCCGAGGGTCGTGAACCCTCATTACATCTCGTGTGTCAGGCGCGTGCCCCTGCTTGAGAGGAAGCTCGGGGAGACGAGGAGAGAGAAGGGAGAATTGAGACAGCAATGCCAGAACCTGCGCAGGAAGTGCGATGTGGTGATGGCTGACCTTGAAGAAGGCAGAAAGGAGCTGTTTGCTGCTAAAGTACTATTTTTATTTTTGGGTTTTGAGGAATGATATTAGGGATTAGGGGGGAGGTGTTTAATAAGGGGGGGTGGAGTATGGGGAAGAGATTTTATATTAAGTTGGTTACAATATTGTTTGGGGATAATAGTTTATCAAAACAAAGATTACTATTATAATTATTGTTTATTTAGTTTAAAATAACTTAATCGTAGATTGACACTTTCTCACCTAAAGAGGTCTGGAAAAAAAACGAAAGGAAAATGTGAAAAAATCTTAGTTGTCGCCGGGGATTTGAACCCAGGGCCACTGGCTTTAGCCACCAGTGCTCTAACCACTGAGCTACGACAACCCTCGACTTCCAAGACTCTCACATTTTTCCTTTGTACTGTTGAGTAGTACCGCTTGCTGCAGTCTCGACTCAACAACTAAGATATTTTCACATTTTTCCTTTGCTTTTTTTCCAGACCCCTTTAGGTGAGAAAGTGTCAATCTAGTTTTTATGAAGGGTTAGAACTTTATAATTGTGATGTTAAAGCCTTTTTAATCCACAGATTATGGCTCCTCTCCGGAGGGGGAGGTGTTTCCAGTCGACACCGAAAAGGTGTTCTGACAGCACATAATTGGTGGTCTGTTGAGTACAAGACTGCAGCAAGCAGTACTACTCAACAGTATAAAGGAAAAATGTGAGAGTCTTGGAAGTCAAGGGTTGTCGTAGCTCAGTGGTTAGAGTACTGGTGGCTAAAGCCAGTGGCCCTGGGTTCGAATCCCCGGCGACTTCGAACCCAGGGCCAAATCCCCGGCAACAACTAAGATTTTTTCACATTTTTCTTTGCTTTTTTTTCCAGACCCCTTTAGGTGAGAAAGTGTCAATCTAGTTTTTATGAAGGGCCAGAACTTGCTAATAACTTAATCATGTTCAAATATTATTGGAATCTACGACAGTATATTCCAGGCATGTTCCTAGCAATACTTATAGCATGAAGATCATATTACAAACATGGCATACAATCCAATTATTTGGAATGTCAAACATCAAAGTCCCACTTATGGGTTCTGTTAACAAATTACCGATCATCCTTGGAAGCCCTTGGAAGTTCAATTCTAGGGAAAGAACAAAAATACCCTTTTGTTGAACTCAGTCTATTAGCACTTGCATCTTCAATTACAATACAAGAGTTGTCTTCAAACATCTTTCAAATGACTTCTGGAAATATCTACATTCTTGATTCACTAAAGACAGAGATCAATCATACATATATACACTATATATATATAATACTTATTACACTGGCAAGCTAATTCATGAGCCAGAGGCGTGTGAAAATAAATATATATCAGTGGTGTAGGAAGATGTTTTGGTATAGGGAGCTCCAAGAACATGTTTTTTTTGTGGTTTAAAAGTGTTCATGTGAGAAGCCCCTTGTAAGATAGTGCCCAAAAATTATTGGGGGGGGGGGAGGAAAGGGGTCTTCAGAGCCCCCTTCCTACGCCACTGTATATAATATTGCTTGTATCTATTTACATTGAGTTTGTGTGTGCCTATGTATGTATGTTGTGTGTGTGTGTGTGTGTGTGCAGAGTGAGGTGTGCGAGTTGAGAGAGCTACTGTCCCAGCAAGCAGACTACTGCTCCTCCATGGGGTCCTCCTGCTGCATGTTGCTATGGAGACTATCCAGACACGAGGAATGCATTCAGTCCATCCTCACCGGAGTGAGTTGCACACACAAGTCATATCATGCAGGATAGGGGGGTGGGGCTGGAAAAGGGTGGGGCTATGTATGTGTTGGGTATTGGGGAGGGGGGGGGGAATTAGGCTGTCTTGTGTGTGTGTATGTGTGTGTGTGCGCGAGGGGGTGGGGTGGGCTAAGTTGGGATCAGGCTGTATTGTATGGGGCTAGGGGCCAGTTCTTGCCTTGTTCAGTCATGATGAACTTAATAAACTGTTGGTGAGTCTTATTAGCTATGTGTTAGCTATGTATCATCTGTACATTGTGTGTCAGTAACGACGACGACCGACGGTGTGTGTATTCATGAATAATTCGTGAGCTTTGTATGGTTCGGTAAAGCATCGTCACATTCAGTAGAACGTGCTGGTTATTTTATATAAAGTGGGTGCAATAGACGATGGAAGGCAGCGTAGGTTTAAAAAAAGAAGGCGAAAGTACAGAGGAGAAGGTAAAAAGCGATTAATTGTAACTGAAAAGCGGATGGAATCGGCGAGGTAAGGTAGTGTAGGTTTAAAATGGAAGGGAAGAAGGCAAAAAGGCAAGCGATTAATTATAACTGAAAAGCGGGTGGAATCAACAAGTAAAGGCGGGAGGTTAGTTTTAAGAAAGGCTAAAGTGTGAAATAGAAGACTAAAGTTTCTCACAGTAGGACAGAGATGCAGGAGAGATAGACAAAGGAAAAGGGGGGCCCCATGACTCAAGAAGAAGAGCTGAAGATAGGAGAGGTGGGGTAGAAGAAAAGCTCAGATAGTTCAGAAAAAAGAGAGCAGGAGAGGGAAACTTATGTAACCTTAACCAATGGTAGAGAATGATAACTGAGCAAGATAACTTGTGCTACTACATTCTTACTTTGCAATACGTCAAGCGCCACTATGTGGCGGTACTTGCTAGTAGATATTTACTGGTAGAGAATTGAAGTGTTGAAAGTGAATAGATGAAGTGTTTCAACCTAGAGAAGAGCATTTGTCTAATGGCTAACTGCAGTCAGAATGAATCACCAAGGGTTCGAATCCTCAGCTTTACTACGCTAGTTAGCTACAGAGACAAAGACCAAAAGAATTATTTATAGTAGTATCAAATATGAATATGCCAATATGTAGCTCATGCAAGTCGATATGTAAAGCTTGAGCAAGTCGATATGCAACTCGTGCAATGAAACTGTATAGTTTTAATGCTGTCTTCATAAGGCAGCAAAGAAATAATTTGCTCATGTGAGTACAGCATGACTATAGGGAGCGGGGCATTACAAACAATCATTTCAATCGGCCAAAAATAACTATAGTTTCTTCAGGAGGCCGCCATCTTTGAGATCCACTTTTTGTTGTGTGACAGACTGACTGACTGACTGGCAGACAGACACGCATGCGTGCTGAGGGTTAATTAGGTTGCATCACCGGATTTATGCATGCTGTACATCCAAACCACACATACCATGTTCAGAGTTGTTGTTATAGTGCAAATTCAATATATCTTGACAATGGAGTGGAAGTCAATGCAATTGTTTTAAGTTTACATTGTCCCTGGAAAGAAATGAAGCCACTGCTAATTTAGTTCAGTTGAGAATGACTGAACTAGCGCATTAACATGCCATTGATAGTTCCCGCATGCAACCGCACGAGAGTGAAGAGACTGTGCTCATTTATTTGTCCATTTAATATACAATTATCGAGCGAGCGAGATACTATTAGTGGTGGATAATGCAAAATCGGGTATATGATATATATAATATGTGTCTATGGATGGTGCGTATGCCCCTTAAACGGCCATTTTTTCTCCTAAAAGCACAGCTTTTTAGGCTTGAACCCAGTCTCCTCTAATACTCTGTACAGCATTAAGCAAGTCTTACTTTAAACTTTAGCTCCAAATTATGAGAGAATTCCCACAAAAACGCTTGTCTTTCAAGTCACAAAAAGGTTGCTGCAACCGGTTAGCCGCTCGTTGGTTGTCAAGAGCCACTAATAGTCAGAATGCCTTAATGTCAATGCTAAGGAAGCTACCACTACTCTGGGAAGTTGTGGCAAGTATGTGATTCCATATTTGTTAGCTAAAATTACAAAAATAACTGTGGCCTTTCTTTTTTGTCATGATTGACTGTTAAATCCAGATTGTCAAAATGGCTTAAATTTGATACTACAGAAATTACCACTGCTCAAGTAAACGAGGTAAGGAAGTAATTTTGCTAAAATTAAGTTGTTGTTTTTTTGTTTTGTTTTTTGTTTTGTTTTTTTTGTTTTTTTTGTAGCTGAGAGCTTGTTGTCAAGAATTACCCGTAATTCAGTCAAAACACAGCTTAAATTTGATACCACAGAAGTTACCAATACTCAGGAAATTGAGGTACATAGTACATACATAGTAATTCCATATTGTTGGCTAAAATTACAAAAATAACATTGGCCTATTTTTTATTTATTTATTATTAATTTTTTTTTGTAGTTGAGAGCTTCTTCAAGAGTTACTGGTAGCTGAGCTAGTCAAAATAGCTTAAATTTGGTACTACAGAAGTTACCAATGCTTAGGAATTTATGTAAGAAGTAATTCCATATTTGTGACCGTCTACAGGAAAACCGGGCACAACGCGGCACCCTTCAAAAAAAATATTTTTTGCACTTACAGAGTTGTCGGCGTCCAGATATTGAGCTCTCCAAGTTTTATCGTTGTAGCTTAAGTTGTTCCCACCATAATAGACCTAACCGTTCCCTTCCGTCGGCTTGAAACAATACATTTTTAAGAAATCGATTGATCTTTTCTCGATATTTACGCACGCCACGTCGTGCCCGGTTTGCCTATAGACGGTCACATTTGTTTGGCCTATCTTTTTTTTTTTTCTTTTTTTTTTTTTTTTTTCTTTTTTTTTTTGGTACCTGAGAGCACTGTTAATTGAGGTAGTCAGAATGGCTTAAGTTTGATACTACAGAAGTTACCATTACTCAGGCAAGAGAGTAATTTTGTATTTGTTTAATAAAATTAATGGTCAACAGATATTATACTGATTTGCAAGAACTAAATTAAAATATAAATAATACAGTAACAAAACTGTAGTTTTATGTATTATCTCACTAGGCAGGCTCGCTTGATATTTGTGCACAAGCACACAACTAGTGTATTTTATTGGCAAGCGAGCGGAGCGAGCAAGACACTCTCAGGGGTAACACGATTGAAAATCGGGGGTGTTTGTTTGTTTGTATATATGTGTGTGGACGTACATATGTCTTTTTGTACTTTGACCTCGTGTATTTTTGTGTTCGCTCTGTGTTCAACCCCGTCCCAAACTTCACTAAACAGAATCCTCCGGTTTAGTGATCATTACCCGTATCACCTTAGAAATTGAATTGTTTACCGCTTTGAATTCTTTTGCGGGTGCAGTTAAAACTCAAAAACTTATGGGAGCTCCATTTCTATTCGAGTAAGTGGTGGTGGTAAATTAATACGCTATTTGTCACAGTTATGAGCCCTACGCAACAGTTTACTTGAAAATTCATGGTCCACTAGACTAACCACGAAGTCTTGCGTAGGTATGTTCAGTTGTGTGAAAGTATTGTGCGTTACAACTACTACTAAGAATATCACAAAGAAAGAGTTTAAATAACGTGACTTGATTTTGTTGCTTCTTTTTCAATTCAAACAGTTGCAGGGAGGGGTTACTATGGCATTGAACCCCTTTACCGTATATATGTAATTTAAAATTCGACTGTATTTTAGTAGCTTGAGTATTAGTAGTTAAAATCAATCATTTAACAATAGTGTAGTTTAAGGCTCGCTCGCCATTTGTGCTCAAGCACACCACTAGTATAAAATGGGTGTAGGTTTGTGTCTTGTTTGTGCGACCAAAAGTTTGGGGGGGAAAAAACTCTGGTTTAAAAAAAAATGGACTTACTTTACAAGTTTTAATCTGCTAATACAAATTCACTTGTCATATACACAGCTCTGGTTTTGTAGATGAATTTGGTGATCTTTACCAATTTAAGTATAGCTATGCCTACCAAATAATTGCAACTGTTGTATTATTATCGATGATTCCTTCTGTGACCACTGTCTCAGGCAAACACCAATACAGTACACTGGTTCAATGTTCCAGCTTATCTTTACATATTTGCTTCACTGGCAATTCACCTCCTCCTCCCCTCCCACACAGAGCAAGGTGAGAGATTTCCTTGAGCTAGCCAGCAGTACTCTCTCTAGTTTCCTGAATGCCTATGGAGACTCAACTTTCCCTGAAGAGACGAGCTCTGAGCTGCAGTTTGTGTTGGCACTATGTGGCACCATCACTAGTGAGTCCAGATACTTCTTTATTATTGTTGTTGTTATTATTATTATTATTATTATTATTATTATTATTATTATGAGGTAAACTGGGTCTGATACTTTCATCGCAAAAACTGTCATTATAGTTATATAGTTATCATAGCTTATATTAACATAGCAGGATAACCAGTTGTTAAACTCATTAAGTAAATACTATAAGTAAAATACTATTACAACTACCATTATCATCGTCATCATCATCATCATCATTGTTTGCTGTTGTTTTTTTTTTTTTTTATACTGTTATTGTAGTTGTAGAAATGAACATTAATATGCAAGTGTGATCCACTATTATTTTGCCAGAGTTTGTTATTGGTTAAGTGCAATCTCAAATTTTAATGTAAATGCATGTACCAAGCAAAATAGTACAACAAAATTATGGTTGTGTTGAGGAGAGAAATTGGGGAGAGAGATTGGGGGGAGAGGTAGGATAATATGCTTATACAATACACTTCATGAAGTTTATCGTCAACTAGCTTTTAATTTAATAATTATTGTATTGTTTTAGATATTGCTGCGTGCACGTACGGGCGAGAGTTCTTGGCTAGCTGCGAGGATGGTAAACGGTTGATAGAAGCGTTATGCTCTGCAGTGGTGGAGACCCCTTACCATCCAAATTGGTAGTATGAAGTCGATGTTTTAAATAATTGGCGAGCAATTGAGCTGAGCGAGACACTATCAGGTCACGAGGTCAAGGGCTTACTTGGACCTGTGTGTTGAGCTGAGCTCAAGTATTTAGATCATCGTATTTTTTAGTACAGTATTAATTAAGTGCATGTTTGAATATGCCCAATTAAGAAGGAAGTATTTTTAAATGGTTTCCATTTAATTCAGAGAATAGAGGGTACCTAACTAGCTTCTACTCCTACACTTGCAGCTTTTCTTTGCTAGTACTACGTGACAGTTTACAATAGCTATGATATGGTGTTTTATATATTATATATATATTTTTTTTTTATTTTTTTCCCTTCTATTGACCAACCTGTCCATATTGAACAAACCAACCTCAACTAAACTTAACATCATACTCAGTTATGGTTACTACCTAAGGTTTGCCGGTGAGGGCGGGGTCATTTTTCGCCGGTTTAACCGGAAGTGATTGGGCTATTAATTGTAATTCACACTACTTAGCACCTATGTAGTGTGGTTTACACCCGTGACCCCGCTCTCTTCACACTAAGGAATTGTATGTCCTCAGTGGAGATATGCCCCCCTTGTCAGTAATAGTTCTCTGCTCTCCCTCTCTTTCTTTGTTCTGTCGTTTTTTACTATTACTATTATTATTATATATACCTGTATATATAATTATTATTTTTTTTTTTTTTTGAGGGAGGGAGGGTGGGACAGCTCGATCTGTTTAGCTACTTCACGCTGGCTGTCTCTATCAGAAAACATTGACTGAGTAACTGACACGCGGTCCAGCTTTACGTGAGCATGCGTGTACTGAGGACCCCTTACCAGATGCACTGAGGCCCCTTTATCAGATGCACTGATCAGCTTTCTGGTATTCTGTTAACCTAGTTTAATGTGCCATTAAACTTCATTTAACATCATACTCAGTTATGGTTACTACCTAAGGTTTGCCGGTGAGGGCGGGGTCATTTTTCGCCGGTTTAACCGGAAGTGATTGGGCTATTAATTGTAATTCACACTACTTAGCACCTATGTAGTGTGGTTTACACCCTCCAAATAAGCAACTCAGCCCAATCAACCACTATTTTCCTTCTCCCCAACCCTCACGCCCAAATCTCCCTTACCAATATGATAATATAATAATGTGTTTACAGTCAACATAGTATACTTGTGACTAGTGAGAACTGATGAGTCCGTACTGAAGATTATGTAGGCTGCTTGCCAGTTATCTGCCCTGGGCAAGGGTGCGTGTTGCTGCTGCCAGGTGCTCCCTTGGTGTTTTTATGTACAGCTGGTACGCGTTGCTCTTCCATCTACCGAGTAGCTTTATAGTGGAATCGCCCAATCCTCTCTTTGCTGCCGTTGTCGCTGCTCCACTCCGAAAGCTGTGGCCAGAGAATGGTCTGCTGTCCACGCCGGCCTTATCCAGTGCAACTCTCACTCTCTCCACAAATCTGCTCCTTGTCAGTAGCTTACCATCTTTAAACAGGAAGAGAGGTCCGGCACGCGTTCCTCTGATTAACACGTACTCTAACATTGCTGTCACTGGGCAGATGGGGGAGCCTGTCCATCCCACGAACACATCCACCCCAACTCTGAAAGGGTCCGTTTTCGATGCTTTCAGTCTGATGCGCAGCATGGATGGGTTGCGATGGCTGTCTATTGTGACATCTGCTGCTGTAAGATGGCAAGACTCATCAAAACTTTGGTCACCGGGGACAGTTATTTCCCCCGATCTGAAAAAACCAAAGAAGCACACTGACGCTGCCGCCCATAGCATTCGCTCATCCCATGTCGGTGTGCCTGCCAGCCAGGAGCCCCTTAGCTTATCCAGTAGCTCAATCGTTATCGGCTGGCGTGTGGGGGCGGTTTGACTGAGTGCCTGTACTCTTTTTATTCCATGAAGAACCAGTTCGAGCTTGGCCATGTTACTGATATGTGGGTCGCCCTCATCCTGCTGGATGCTTACTTGTCTGATTGCCGCTAGGTAGCCCTTGATCGAGCCATGGCGCAAGCCATCACTGGCGAGTGACGCTACATATCGACATAATGTTTTTTCATCAACAGGTAAAGGTGAAATGTGGTGCATAGTGCAAAATGCTACATAGCGCTTTTCAGCCGATCTGTATGTCCTCTGTGTTGACTTCGCTAGCGCGCGTCCCACGTAGTAGTCCACATTCTCGTCCAGTCTTTGGTGGTCCAGTCTGGCTCCTGGAGCAGAATGAGATCCAGCGCAGCCATGGGGATAGGGACTGCGTCTCGATTTGCCTGTGGGTGGAGGGAACGGAATAGGTTGAGATTGTTTCTGGATAAGGCGTCAGCTAGTGTGTTGTGTGTGCCACGCAGATGAACTGCAGACATTCTGAACTCATATGTGGCTGCTAGAAATGATAAGCACCTCACAAGGTTCATGGCATGTGGATTCTTTGAGGTGCCCGAGTTGACAATGGCGACCACTGCTGTGTTGTCGCACCTCGCCCTAACTGTTTTTCCGTTCCAGGACTGCCCCCAAATCATGGCTGCCAGAACGATCGGAGCCAGCTCCTTCACAGTAATATGAACCTTTTCGAATGATTTTGACCAGTGGAGCATGAACCACTCATTTCCCAGGTAGGCTCCGCAACCCCAGTTGGTTAGTCTAGTGGACAATGAATTTTCAAGTCAATACTGTTGCGTAGGGCTTATAAATGTCAAATAGCTGTTAACTTACCACCACAACTAACTCGAATAGAAATGGAACTCCCGAATGTTTTTGAGTTCTAACTGTACCTGCAAAATAATTCAAAGCAGTAAACAATTCAATTTCTAGGATGATAAGAGTAATGATCGATAAACCAGAGGAATCTGTTCAGTGAAGTTTGGGACGGGGTCAAACGCCAAGTTAACACAAAAATACGAGAGGGTCAAAGTACTAAATGACATACATACATCCAAACATATATAAACAAACAAATATCCCTCAATTGTGTTACCCCTGTAAGTGTCTCGCTAGCTTCACTCGCTCGCCAATAAAACAAAAAGTTCAGGCGTTTAGGTCTGCTCCAATTAGCTTGGACCCGCCACTCACTGCTCAGCAGATCCATTTCTTTATTTTATCAAGACAATTTACCAACTTATGTAATCAGTGGCATGGGCGAAAATAGGGGTCATATGTTTCATATTAATGAGTAAAAAATAAATAAATAAACTAGAGCCATTTTTCGCGTTCTAACAGCCAATATTATGTTAATTAAAACTTAACTGGGTTAAGCTTCAATTAATATAATATTGGCTATTAGAACGAGAACATTTGCTATTGTTATCATTATTAAATAAATAATATAGCCATTCTATACTAAGCCAATCTTCATAACTTACTACTACTTGTGGCACAGTTAAGCCAGTATCATCAGCAGCTTCTTCCAACACATGCTGACATGCCTATGCTTCTCTGAAACACCAGTCACCCCAGCTCTGAATAGAGTACTGAAATGGGAAGTCTGAGCAACAATAAATGCTTTCCCTAACCAGTCCAGCGACGTCAGAAGCTCCGTCGCAGCTATAACAGCTCAAGACCAATGCTCTGTAAGGCTTGCTTGGACTAGGCCTGGGAGAGAGATTCACTTTTTGGTGGGTGACGACCCGTCTACGCGCATGGGCCAGGAAAGATACCAGTTTCATTTTTTCCAGGGGGGAATCTCAATACATTCAATCGCAATATTCCTGAACCCCCCCCCCCCCCCCCATGTAGCGGTAAAGGGTCCTGGCACTTGCCACCATCACTTCAAGTAAGGTTTTTATATTTACTTCTACAACCCAGTGTACTGTTGAATCTTAAATACATAGAATTGGATTTCTCCTCTGCAGAAACAGTTACGTCACCGGCAAATAGTTTGTCTTTAGTACGATACTCTGCCCTTTTGTAACCTTGCTGCAGCGAGAGTAACTTTATTAGTGATCCTGTACCCACAATGTATCAATTTCATTCGCACCCGCTATACCAAAAAGGATTGAAATCTCTAATTTCTTATTAAACGTGTATACTAAAATAGGAACTGGAATAACGTGCCCATTTTAAAAATGAATAATAATGAAGCATGATGACTTGCACAACTACTATAAAGATGATTAATTAAGCTACTAACTAATTCATTAAATGATAATATTAATGATTTGAAGTAATCCTTGGTGGTTCAGCTACTAATTAATTCATAGAATTGATGATTTGATAGAGTCTGTGGTAAAACTCTCAACAGTTGCTTCCATTTCAATATACACATCACACCTACATCACAACAAAAAATAATAACAAACAGCAACAACACAACAATAACATTATTAGTGATTTCTAACTGGGTTAGCTGCCAACACAGCTAATACGGTGCTAATATTAAGTTTAATACCTTAAAAAGCTACACATTTTATGATTAACGACAGTTATTAATAATAATTATAACTTAACTGAAAAGCTCAAAAATATTACAAAGACACAATGGTTTCAGATCACTTACGGAAATTGATGCTTGGATTTCATAGCCTGTGTTGTAGATTCTTCTTTAGCCTCGTAATCTCGACTCATTGGAGGATTGTATTGGAGATCGTGTTCAGGTACTAAGTTAAACACAATATCACACCAACAGAAAAAAGGTGTAAAAAATAAACCTTAGTACTGTATCAATGCAAGTTAGCTGCCCAGCTTACTATAGGTAATTTAAGTATTCACAATTCACCAATTCTTTTATTGGTATACATGTATATGGTGGCCTTCTAGTAGTTTAGATGACTCTGGAGTGAAATATGAAGAATGTATGTGTTAGAAGGGGAGGGTGTTGATAATGTTAATATTGACATCAATGGAAGTGTTAATTGTGATCCATTGTATATTGCCAGGGCAAGCTTATGAAGAGAAGATTAATAAAAATGTAATTTGGGTGTAGAGTGTTTTTCACCCTATTCACAAAAGGTGCATATTGACTCACATGACAAAAGCACAGTGAAAATACTCAGCAGTAGCCAATCATGTGTGGTTTTATCTATAACCTTGAACTAGCCACAATCTAGGATAAAGCATAGCTAAATGCCAAGTCAGGCCTACTTACACCAGTATAACGGTGGGATTGTTTCTTGGTCCTTGATTTTCCACCTCTTGTGTATCAAACAAGCAGCAATGGTAATGATGATTATGATGATAATTATAATTACCGCCATCACCAGACTCCCTTGCATATAATACGACATAATCCTGTAAGTGATGGGGTCTGTGTTCAGCCACTCATCTGGGAAATTCCCACTGACATTCTGCTCTTCATCTTCATACCTAAATGTAATTTTGATACTGTTACTCCAATTGTGGACTGCAGTTGATAGGAAACTTACACTTCATCATAATATTGAGTGAAAGCCAGAGAGTCATTGCCTGGATAGTCTTCTTTGGTGAAATTCTTAATGGCACCTGTTTCGACAGTTTCATTGGCTGATTCTATATAAAAAATAGATCACATAATAGATCTCAATCTCATGAGATGACAGACAAAATGGGCATCTACTGGCTAGCTCGCTAATTGCACGCAAATTTTCAAATACCACTTGCCTTGGCATAGCACTTGTCCTAGGAGTAGAAGAAAACTTCCCAGGAGAAGAGCGACTCTAAACATTTTGAAATGCTGAGAGTAGACTTGTGTAGCAGAACAGTTTCTTTAGTCCAGAAATTCAAGTAGTTGAGTATCTCCACGAGGAAAACTGGCTCAGACTGTTCTCAAGCGAAGTGTAATGTCACGAGGGTGTCCTAGCCTATTTTATTGGTACTGCGCTGCCTAAAATGGGCCATGTGACAGTGGGCACGTGGTTCCGCGCGTGCATTGAGGTGTGGAGGACGGAAGTACTTGCATGTAGTAGTCTTGAGCTGTTCGCCAAAAAAATCATAACTGGGAAGTTCGCCACCTGTAGGGCCGCCCTGTGCATATAGAGAAGTTGATGCAAAGAAGAAAGACAGAAGGAAAGAGAAGGAGATGAAGCAGGAAGAATAAGTCTACACAGCTTCGTAGCTGAAGCTTGAATTTCTGATTACACATTATTAGAGTCATGTGTTAAGTTTTGCCTGAGTACGTGCTTTATGTAGTAGCTAATTCAACTAAATCATTTTCGGTTTCTGCATTTGTTAATAGTCGGGGCATGCTCGTGAAGGGTGCTGGGACATAGCAACGCGCGCGCACCCGCACGCACCACAAAAATCCGCTTTGCTCGCAATAGTAAAAACGATAACCTAGCTTGCGCGGGTAATTCAAAGCTTCCCGCCCACCACCAATTGATAAAACTAACCGAGGCCCCGCCCCCGCTATAAGTTGTAAAGAGCGCAGCTGTTTGATATTGTATTTCTTGGCTTACTTTATCAGTATTGTTTCTCCCTAGAGCAGACACCGGCTCCCAGATTGTCTCCAAGCTTTGACAGTTAAATAATACCTCACTAATGACTCCATTATTTTAATTTTTTGTTCTTGTGCAAAACTTCTTCCTGATATATATCACTCATGATTTTTTATTTTACAGTATTGTGATGACCAGTGATAATTTTTATGAATGTATATAATATAATGATACTTATTTCATATAAAAAATATTTTGAAATAGCCAGCTAAATATAGCTAGCTAGATGAATATTTTTGTGATGTAGCTAGCTAAGTAAGGATGAATAAACAAATGAAGTGAATAGCTAAGTACAGAAAATTATACACAAACTGAAACTGTAGAGTTTTCCAGCAGCAAAAATGGTTCACTAATCTATTACAGGTACATACACACACTGAATATGCATCTAGCTAGCTTGATAAAAGGCTTCCCTTACCCGACCATGCTGAGAAAAACACTATTAACAAGACTACAATAATCTCCTCACACTCGTTTCAGTAGGGCTTATCATCTAGAAGGTGAGGCGGCCAGAAAACTGGTTTGCTAACCGGTAGGCGCCCGAAATTTAGAGAGCACCTGGAACTCACTTTCCCGCGGGAATCAATTGAATCTGTTGTGGGTGTGGTTTGAATGCAATCAAGTCTCTGCCGCCAAAAGATCGCGTGGACTAATTTTTAGTCCCTGGAGTCTATTTTGTGTTACTTCTCAGGTACACTGCGTAGAAAAGACTCCAAATTTCGTACACAGGCTGACTATGACCTTAGCTACAAAATGTTCGTTGCGATTTTTTTTGAAAGAAAAAAATTCGGGCACGCTGCCGCGAGGATCAAATGAGCACAATCAACTAGACAAAACAAAGCAGAATTGAGAAAAAGTACAACGAAGGTTTTGAAGACAATCAACAAATGTAGCAGTAGACGAAGAATGGGCTCGTAAGCGACGGCACCCGCGGAGGAGTTGTGGATTATATACTTGAGGCTGAGGAGCTCGTAACTTGAACGAAACAGGCTCCCAAGGCCCGTTTTTTTTTTAATTTAGTTAGTCCATTAGCAGTACTCTTTAGGATCCACCCTTAGTTGGAGCTCTACAAACACCAAGAAAAAAAGTTAGTAATCCCTAGCAACCAAAATCCAATTATTGTGAATATTTGCGTGGGCGTTGTCCCAGCACCCTTAAGTTAACTGGGTCGGCTAGCTACCTGTCAGTCCTGCAAAGGTTGCGAGAGCTGTCCAGAGGACTGATGGCAGCGACCTTACTGGAATCTCGGGCCTAACGAACATGAGCTGAGCCTAGTCTGGCGTCGCCGACCCTTTTCCTTCCCTATATATTATTGGTGGGCCGGGAGGAAGGAAAGGGTCTGGTAGCTCTAGTATCAACGACTTGTGCCGGCACCAAAATAGTGGCAATCCAATCAGATTGCAGAATAGTTAATTAAGCGCAATCCTCAACTACATATTCCATGCGCGCCAGTTTATTCTGCGTTGTTAGCGATGGAAGATCCGGTGCTGGAGAGCGTGTTTAGAGAGTTACAGTTTCCGTGTGTAAAGCCGGAGCAGATGAAAGTCATGAAGGGAATTTTACAAAGAGATGTTTTTGTAGCCCTCCCGACAGGGTAGGAAAAAGTGCTTGCTTTAGGGATTGAAACTGTTGGGTAGAGTAACAGCATTAGAACTAGAGTCCAACTCTTAACATAACTGTACTAGTTAAGCAAGGCAAATGGACCAGCAGCATGCCCATGTATTATCGAGCCATAGAACTCCTATTTTCAGCTGATTGCATCAATGAAGGCCATTCACCACTGATTGATGATTTAGATCCTATTAATCCAACCTGACCTACAGAAAGCTAATGACATAGAGTACAGTGTATATCTCCAGACCCTTACCACCACTGATGAGCAGCCATCCTTAGAGAGCTAATAGTGCCGGGTGAACCAGCTATTCTGGCAAGGAAGTAACAGGTAGCTACTAGGCTTAGGCTACAAGCACTGAGAACAATGACTATCAGGACTAATGTACTTGTGCCCGGGTGCCATTGCTCCACATGTGACACCCCCACATGTGATCGCTTAGCCGAATGGTCGCAGTATTTGCAGGTCCTCTGCCGACCTTTACCTGGGCTCGGGTGATGTGATGGTGGGCTTAATTAGTGTTGGTAAAACCACTAAGATAATAGCAAATATTTCTCCTTCTAACAGCCAATAATTATTTCAGCCGAAAATGACTGATTAACCACTAAGATATTTCATGGCACATGAATTATTCAACTCAGTCAGCCATATAGAAATACAACACACACAAAATGTTAGAGCAGTCTCATGTCACAGAATATTCCACATTATTATGTCATCTATTGTTTGTGGTCTTCCCAATTAGTGAGGGGAACTGAACAAACTACTTAATGTCAGCCTACCCGCCGCATAGCAGTAGGTAAAGGGTCCATTAAAGCGAGATTAAATATGCCGTAATCAAAATAGATCCTAAAGCCTGTCAGGAATAAATAATGTGCTTTTAAACTACAAGCCAGAGACACAGATGGATAAAATTTGAAAAATTGTTCAGATGTGCCCACACTTGACTGTTATTGCAGGGCTCCTCTAAAAGGTTCTAAAAGAACTAACGTTCCACAGACTGGAATATTTTTAGAGATGTTCCAACTGAGGGAAACCAAGCGTTCTACTTGGTACAGCTGTAGCTGGTAATTTAGTGATATGAAACTCATAACAATTAAATGACAAAACTGACTAACAAAACAGAACTTGTTATCCTACATATAGATTTCAATTTTTATGTAGAATACATAAATGTATAGCCTCCTATCTAGTACTGAACTAGACACAGCTGATGCCAATGCTACTGAAGGTCATAGATTACACAAAATAAAGTCATAAAGTATATACATAAAGTGCCATTGTGGTCTCTTTCATTCATCTTAGTAAGAGGTACTTTCTTGCTTTTTCCCCCCTTCTTACATTCATAATGTATATTTAGTTTTCGAATTAAGCATTCCTATTTAATGGTTATTATTGAGACCTTTATCGAGTAGAGATGAGCAGTGTAACATCAAGTGCTGTACTGTACTGTAGTGAAAACAGCATTGTGTTCCTGAAAGGAGCACTGGACCTTTGGTAACATGTAATTACTTTCCCTTCTTTGTTACAGGTTTGAGATGCAAGAGTGTCCAAGGAATTGCCATGGATACGTTTCCAGTGACGATTCAATCCTTGTTTGAAGGAAAATCTACTGGAACATTGAGGACAACTAAACTTATCACTGACACTGTCATAATCCAACACTTTAAGAGCTTCTTCATACTGGAAGTTTACAGTATTTTATTTGTATGGAATAGTTCATTAGTATTTTGTCAATGGCATTGGGAATGTTATACTAGCTTACAAGCAGACTGCATTTTCAGAATAAAGTTGACTAACTAACATAGTACTCAAAGTTTCTTCAGTTAGTGACCTCTTAGCGCTGCCTATTCAAAGTTAATTTGATCGCCGTGCTCTGAGGTCAAAGGTGAGGGTCAGCCATTCTGCACATAATGTCGTCCAAAAAAAATAGGACGACGTTATGTGCATAAAGGCTGACCCTCACCTTTGACCTCAGAGCGCGGCCGATTAAATGAACTTTGAAACTTAAGCCCGTGCGCATGCGCATATGGCTGACCGTCGCTGATGCGGGGCTGGACCATCTCTGCGGGGCTGACCATCTCTGCGTGGCTGAAGGCTGACCATCTCTGGGTGGCTGACCATTACTGCGGGGGTGACCATTTGTGTGCCGACAGACCCACCCCAAGCAGCACCTCGATCATGCTAATACATTGGAAAAATAGCTGTAGGTACACATCAATATTTTGCAACTGTAGTTTTATAATTGGCGAGCGAGCGAGACAGTATTAGGGGTGGATAATGCAAAATCGGGTATATGTTATTGGCGAGCGAGCGTAGGGAGCGAGACACTTACAGGGGTAACACAATCGAAAATCGGGGATGTTTATTTATTTATTTATTGGCGAGCGAGCGAAGCGAGCGAGACACTATCAGGGGTAACTCAATCGAGATTTCGCTATTTTATTTATTTATCTGTTTATGGGGTACGTGAGACCTCTGTTTTCGCCCGCGCTTTTAATTACGTAAGTTAGGTAAAGCGTTCACAGCTCCAGTATTTTTCAATTAACAAGCTCTGAGAATCCTTAGTGGCGGTGGTAAGTCAATGCGCTCTTTGTCATGGCTATTAGCCTTGCGCAACAGTATTTTACTTGAAAATACATTGTCCACTAGACTACTGCGAAGGTAAGTCTGTGTAGGTGCATGTTCAGTTGTGTTAAAGCATTGTGTGTTTACAACCACTACTTAGCCAAAGAATAACACAAAGAAAACTTTTAAATAACGTGTATTGTTTTGTTGTAGTTGTTTTCCTTCCAAGCAGTTGCAGAGAGTTGTTACTATGGCGCTGAAATCACTTTACCCTGTATGCTAAATCAGTAAAAAAAAACTGGACCTTATTTTCAGTAGCTTCAGTGTTAGAAGTCAAATCATTCATATAAAAATAGTATAGTCTTTAGGCCTGAAAATACATTGTCCACTAGACTACTGCCAAGGTAAGTCTGTGTAGGTGCATGTCCAGTTGTGTCAAAGCATTGTGTGTGTTACAACACTATTAGCTAAAGAATATCACAAAGAAAACTTTTAAATAACGTGTATTGTTTTGTTGTTGTTATTTTTTCCTTCAATTCAAGCAGTTGTAGGGAGTGGTTACTATGGCACTGAAATCCCTTTACCCTGTATGCTAAATTAAAAAACTGGACCTTATTTTCTGTAGCTTCAGTGTTAGAAGTCAAAATCAAGTAGTCTTTAGGCTCGCTCGCCATTTGTGCTCAAGCACACCACTAGTTTATTTGTATATATGTATGGACGTATGTAAGGCATTTTTGTACTTTGACCCTCGCGTTTTTGTGTTAGTTCGGTTGTCGACCCCGTCCCAAACTTCACTAAACAGAATCCTCTGTTTATCGATCAGTACCCGTATCACCCTAGAAATTGAATTGTTTACCTTTTTGAATTCTTTTGCGGGTGCAGTTAAAACTTGAAAACTTAAGGGACTTCCATTTCTATTCGAGTTAGTGGCGGTGGTAAGTCAATGCGCTCTTTGTCATGGTTATAAGCCGTGCGCAACAGTATTTACTTGAAAATACATTGTCCACTAGACTACTGCGAAGGTAAGTCTGTGTAGGTTCATGTCCAGTTGTGTCAAAGCATTGTGTGTTACAACCACAACTTAGCTAAAGAATATCACAAAGAAAACTTTTAAATAACGTGTATTGTTTTGTTGTTGTTTTTTTCCTTCAATTCAAGCAGTTGCAGAGAGTTGTTACTATGGCACTGAAATCCCTTTACCCTGTATGCTAAATAAAAAAACTGGACTTTATCAGTAGCTTCAGTGTTAGAAGTTAAAATCATTCATATAAAAATAGTATAGTCTTTAGGCTCGCTCGCCATTTGTGCTCAAGCACACCACTAGTATGTATGTATATATATATGTATGTATGTATGGATTGTACGTATGCCCTTTAAACGCTCGCGCGGGGGAACTTTTTTCTTAAAAAAAACACGGCTTTTTAGGCTTGACCCCAGTTTATTCTGAAACTACAGCATTAAGCAAGCCTTACTTTATACTTAAGCTCCAAAGTGTGAGAAAATTCCTGCGAAAACGCTTGCTTTTCAAGAAACAAAAAGTTGATTCGATCGGTTACTATGACATTGAAGACCCTTTACCAGATTTAAATTCAAAACTTCGCCTTTTTTCCGGCTAAGTGCGGCTTGTTACTAGTTGTCAAGAGCCACCTGTAGTCAGTACTAAGAGAGCTATCATTACTTCTGAAAAGCGTATGTAAGCACATAAAGTATTAATGCTAAGGAAGCTACTACTACTCGAGGGATGCCGAGGTAAGTACGCAATTCCATATTTGTTAGCTAAATATGCAAAATAACTCTGGCCTTTCTTTTTTATAGCTAAGAGCTTGTTGTCAACAGTGACTGGTAAATTCAAATCGTCAGAAGGACTCAAATTTGGTACTACAAAAGTTACCACTGCTCAAGAAAATGAGGTAAGAAAGTAATTTGTATTTGTGTGGTGCTAAAATTGATTGTCTTTGTTTTTGTAGGTGAGGAGCTTGTTGTCAAGAATTCAAGGTAATTCAGATAGCCAAAGTAACTTCAATGATACTACAGAAGTTATCAATACTCAAGAATGAGGTAAGTAGTAATTCCATATTCGTTGGCTAAAATTACAAATAATAACACTGGTTTAGTTTTTATCGTAGCTGAAAGCTTGTTCAAGAGATACTGGTGATTGAGATTATCAGAATGGCAGATGTTTGATACTACAAAAGTTATCATTAATCAGGTAAGAGAGTGATTTTGTACTTGTTTGCTGAAATAAAAGGTCATAACTGCTATTATAGTGTTTGCATGAACTAAGCTAAAACATAGTAACAATACTTTTATGTTACCTAACTATCAGGCTCGCTCGCCATTTGTGCTCAAGCACACCACTAGTTTATTTATTTATATATATGTTTGGACGTATGTATGTCATTTTTTATATATATGTTTGGACGTATGTATGTCATTTTTTATATTATATGTTTGGACGTATGTATGTAATTTTGTACTTTGACCCTCCGTATTTTTGTGTTCGCTCGGCGTTCGACCCCGTCCCAAATTTCACTAAACAGAATCCTCTGGTTTAGCGACCATTCGTATCACCTTAGAAATTGAATTGTTTACTGCTTTGAATTCTTTTGCGGGTGCAGTTAAAACGCAAAAACTCATGGGAGCCCCATTTCCATTGTAGTTAGTCGCTATTTGTCACAGTTATAAGCCCTACTCAACAGCATTTACTTGTAAATTCATTGTCCACTAGACGAACCACGAAGGTAAGTCTTGCGTAGGTATGTTCAGTTGTGTGAAAGTATTGTGCGTTACAACTACTATTAAGAATGTCACAAAGAAAACTTTAAATAACGTGACTTGATTTTGTTGCTTCTTTTTCAATTCAAACAGTTGCGGGATGGCATTGAATCCCCTTTACCGCATACGTAATTTAAAAACTCGACCTTATTTTAGTAGCTTGAGTGTTAGTTGCTAAATCAATCATTTAACAATAGTGTAGTTTAAGGCTCGCTCGCCATTTGTGCTTAAGCACACCACTAGTTTTATAATTGGCGAGCGAGCGAGACAGTATTAGGGGTGGATAATGCAAAATTGGGTATATGTTATATGTATATGTATATATGTATGTATGTATGGATTGTACGTATGCCCTTTAAACGCTCGCGCGGGGGAACTTTTTTCTTAAAAAAAACACGGCTTTTTAGGCTTGACCCCAGTTTATTCTGAAACTACAGCATTAAGCAAGCTTTACTTATAGATATGTCTTTTATAGTAGGCCTTCACTATGTATATAGAAATTTGTAAGTACTGTAAGTAGCTGCAGTCAACAACTCCACATTAGTTCTCAAGATGTCTGGTCGAAGCATTTATTTGAAGTGAGAATTCATATCAGGTGGATTTATTGAAGTTAAATGGGGAACAAAAACAATTGCAGCCCCATTTAATGCAGCCACGGAAGTCGATCACTTAAAAAATACAATATTAAAGTTATATGTGACATACGGTAATCAAAAGACGTCTAAAAGACTGCTCATTCTGACAATATGTAACCTTTACCAATTGTTTGAACCATTCGATCAGGAGTTTACGGCTTCTTGTTTTACAACCTTTGAGGCTATTAAAAGCTTCTGGCGAGTTATTTTACCATCACTTCATCCTTGGTCGTAACTTGTGATACCTAATTTTTTAATCAGTGAATGAGTATTGATCAAAACTAAATCCTGTCATTCATTAGTAGTGTATGCCAGTGTGTGCAACTAGTTTCCTGTGTAGGAATATTTCTTCTATAATATATAGAGCTGACGTTTCTTCCCTGTCACTAACCTCTAAAATTAATGTTGTTGTGGTTTTTTACCACACTGTCTTGACCGTTCTATTTCTGCATTATACTACAGTATGTGTTCATGCATGCCTCTACCTCTTGTTAACTGACTCCAATCTAGAGATCCAGAACCGCCGTGTTAGTGAATATTTTTAAGAGACTATACCTCTCAGCTAGAGTTTGAACTGTTTCTAACAATTTCTTGGTGGGATTTGAATTTCATGATTGCATTTATTCACTTCAATGTGTTTTCTTTTTCTATTGCTTTTCCTTGTAGTGGGATGGAGTGTGTGAAGCTGCTTTCGATGTCTCTGACTTAGACTAGCTGTGAATGATGGCTCAAGAAGTGTCAACATTTGATCATAGAGTTACCTGACATTGCTGAAGTGATGGCAAGGTGAGTGTTCTCTAGAGTGTGTTTGTAATAAGGAAGTATTGATTCCAATAGGTCTACATTGCTAGAATGTATCACCAACACTCGGAGCAATTAGTGGCTCTGGCTAGCTTGTTGTGGTCACCTAGGACACAAGTGCGTGTGTTTGTGTCAATAAACATACATGTAAATATGTACAGTAGGAGTCAAAAAAAAGTTTCGAATTCGTTCCGTAGTACGGCCCTAAAATGGTAGTTTTTTAACCGTAGTTTTTATCGTTGCGTTCCGTACCGTTTTGACTAAACGGCCTACACCGTTTTCTACAACGGTAAAAAACCGTGAAGCATTTCCGTCGATTCACAGATATTTTCTAGCTAGAAACTCTTCTATAGCTATATCAGCAAGCTAAGGCCTTGTATCGACCATTAAACGCTACGGGGATAGTGCAAAAAAGCTCGTATAAAATTTTAACTTGCTTCAATAATGCTGCATACTGAAGTTCCGACGGGCACAGAGCTATAACGAGGTCCGCACTTCGTAGATCTTCTGTTAGCTACTGATGGACCTCCAGTAGTAAAAAATCTAAGCCCGAGAAGGCCCTAACAGCGAGAAAACGTCGAAACTGTGCGGTGGTCGAACTAACAATTCTCCGCGACACAACTTCGAATAGGACGGCTTCAATTTTTTTAACCCGAAAAGCTCCGCCTCTTGAGCCTGTAAACAAAAAATCGGAACGTTTTATTGGATAAACGATTTTTTATATTTCTTTGAGCGAGACATACGGTGAACGAGAAAGATTAAAACGGTAACGCGGTCGAACGGAACGGCCGTTTTTCAACAAACGGCGTACCTTTTTTTCCCCGTTTTTTTATTTTGCGACGGCCGTTCTACGCAGGAGGGAGCATCTCCGTAATATTCACGGAAGATCTCTTGAACTTAGAAGATCATCAGTAAAGGTGAATTCATAGCTTATGATAATGACATCATCAGTAGCAATAGATAGTGCATGTGGAGTCAGCTGAGAGATACGGGCAGTACCATACATTAGCTCAGTGATAAAACCAATGAAGTAAACAATAAATATTTGCCAAATAATTAAATATTCCCTTAACTTGTGAAAATGGTGTGGGTAGTCCACTGCCGCCAGAGTCCGTGGCTAGCCGCTGCGTGAGTCAACGTAGGTAAGTTTATATAATTATACGCACACACAAAACAAGAATGAACAGGACCGCAATACAGACTAATGAAACCACGCAAAAACACAACTATAAATATACCAAGTTACCACGTGCAAGACAGGAAGTGCCTGGAATGCCCACGTCTAAAAATAGTGTTGACATCAAAATCTTCTCATCACTTCATTCTCATTCTTCTTTCCTTTCTTCTTCTTGGGCTGAAGGCTGGCCCCACAAACGGGAACAAACAACAAAGTTAATGGGATATCGGACAATAATGTTCCAAAATTGGAGTTTTTCCAGGGAAATGGAGTCTGAACATGTTATATAAAATTGGTCCACTAGGGGTACTGATTAGAGTAAACTTGGTTTGGTAGATTATTTTGGTCACTTCGCTTTTTCCCTAGCCCCAGCCTCCTCGAGGCAAACATTTTTTCTTTACAAAAGGCTTGACTAGGACCATTTCTGTGACCGGAGCACCAAGAAGAATATGTGTGTAGCTTCTTCACCCAGCAAGAGCAAAGCATGTGAACAGCAGGCGGGAAGACAGAAAGCAACACTAGTATCAATTAGAGCTGCACTAGCTGCAGTAAGAGTAAGGTGGCAGGGTAATGGCAGACTTACATTATGTAATGTATTAATTTTAGCACAGTTCAAATTGATAATTTTTACCATTGGAAAGCTGGTCTGTTGGTAGGGACAAAATTCACACTACAATGATTTTGCAACTAAATATATGGAACATTTGTGCACATGAATTTAGTACTGTAATACAGGTATGGATGACCATCAGCCTTTGTTTGAAGGTTGTCAGTGGCCATTAGAGAAACATTATAATTCTACTTCGGATAATACAATTGTTACATACATATTTAAGAATGCGTATTAATTCAACCAGTTAATTTGCATTATTGGCTGGTCAGAGTATGAGTAGCTGCTCCATTAACATGACAGGATCCTACGGCTCGATGATTTTGTGGGACTATTATGGTGTGAATCTAAATATAGTTTTACTAACTTTTCACGTGAGCAAAATGTCCTTGTTGCAAGAGAGTTTCCGCATAAAAAAGGTAGTAGATTTAGATCATGTATCGAGACATCATCATCATCAATCATGAAGCCTGGCCTTCTTCTCTTGTTCGTTTCTCTTATGTCCACTCCAGTTAACCCACTGGATTGCTCACAAGTGCTGAAGGACTATTCCGATCGACCCAAAGAAGCTATGCTCCAAGACAGTGTTCGTGTGCAGATTAGACTCCTATCTCGCCTGCAGGCAGTAAGTGTATCAGCGAACTATGGTCTATTTGTAAAACATGATGTATTGATTGGCATCGTTTCATTTATTATTCAATTAAAAATCTGAGCAATATTAACCCTCTCGTTCCCAAATTGTTTGGACGCGCGCGGAAAAATCTAATCTTCCACCGCGGAATAGTGCATTACCGTTTTATTTTTTTAACTCGATGCTGGCTGGGAAAACCCCATAGCAACCATATATCACTAAATAGACCAAGAGTTTGGGATTCCCCTCATTTTTTGATTGAGAAAATTGAATAATATTTAAGCCATCTACTAATATTTCAAAAAAAAAAATTTTTTTCCCCAAAAAAATCCACTTTTCCCATCAATAAAAAAATAAAATAAAATAGAAATAATATTGTTTGATGCATTTTATACCAATATTATATTAGTTCAACAATAAAATATGTTGTTTGTTGTGTGTGGTGCTGATTGTGATCATGTAGGAGACATCTATGAATGTCCACAAGGAACGTATGCCATCGGACGTCGAGCTCCACTACAAAACAATTTCATATACACAAAAACACAAACAACAAAGATATTTGTAATACAAACAACAAATTATTCATGATCCTATATAATTGCAACTTTATGATGTATTGTATGCGGTTTCATACAGGATTTTTGTTTGGGTGGGGCTCCGAGTGTACTTCGCCACACCCATTTTTTGGAACCTACACTACTTTGATGCACATCTTTGCATACGAGTCTATACTTCACACTGATGATCAGTGTTCGGTCCTATGCACTAAATGACTCAGTTATGATAGGAACATAATGGGATACAATATCAGACTAAAAATAAATGCTTCCAAAATGTTCATTTCTATTCAACTCCCAAAATTCTAGGGGGGAACCCAGCGCTAGCCTCCCACTGTATGAACCCTGGTATGTATACTCAACACTGTACATGAGAGAAACAATCGTTGTATTGAGAAAGTGTAATTTGAAAATGAAAAGCAGTACAAGCACACACGTGGAATTCAACTTACCCGGCATGGATGGTGTCACAGACTGAACGATCCCTCCCATAGGATCCGGAACCTCCATACAATACCAAAAAAACACAGGACAACAATGACATTTGTAACATAACAGCTGGCCTCGCTGAATTGAGCCCCCCCCCCCCGTCATTACTTTTCACTGACATTCTTGTACCATAACCCCCCCTCCCCCGTCATTACTTTTCACTGACATTCTTGTACCATAACCCCCCCTCCCCCGTCATTACTTTTCACTGACATTCTTGTACCATAACCCCCCCTCCCCCGTCATTACTTTTCACTGACATTCTTGTACCATAACCCCCCCAGCCCTAGCTGGACACCCAAATATCAGTAAGTTGAAATGAAATTCAACTTACCCGGCATGGATGATGTCACAGACCGAAAAAGACCACCGAGTTCGTTCTCTCTCAGGTTGGATCCGGACGTGCCACATACTGTTTGTTCATGGTTGCTCTCTCTCTCTTTCCACAAATGCACGCATGCACGCACACACACACACACACTAGAAAAAAGAAGATACAGGTGAATACAGATCATAAAAATAAATGTATAATATAAATTGACTGGTGTACACACACACACATACATGAAATTCAACTTACATGGGCATAGTAGCCCCGATTGGAAAAGACCCCACCCCCCCCCCCGAGTTCGTTCCCTCCCCGGTTAGATCTGGAAGCGCCAGAATAACATTTCAACTCCACGCACACACATATACATCGAGTGTGAAGCTCCACTACAACACCACAAAAACACAGACAACGACAACGACAATAACAATACATATTACAACTTTTGGGATGTTCAGGGGGGGGGGGGGGGGAGCAGCCACAAATATCAAAGTCTGTGGTCCTTCACACAAAAAATTATGGAATATCAATGGGTGTGTTGTCATCTTTCTTCCACTCTCCCCCTACCTCATCCACCCGACTCTTGTTCTTCGATTCCCGCCTTCTCCGACCGCGAGGACGTCCAGAACTCGGAGCAGGAGGAGCCACTTCCTCTTCTTCATCACTGGAACCTGCTGCCTATTCGTGTTTCATCATTGGAAGACTCAGGTCCGGTATCCTCTCCTTCATGACTGGAAGACTCTGCTCCTGTCGCCTCATCTGCGTAATCGGGTCGGTGACTGCATTCACATCTGGTCCTAGTAGTATATGTGACCCGCTCTGAGAAAACAGACCACTTTTAATTTTTTCCGCAACCGCACAATAGGCAAAACCCCAGTAGGGTGAAAAACAATGAAAAAAATTTTCATTCAATATTCTTAAACTTCAGGCTTTCCTTCACCTGTGCGCCAAAATTTAAACCCTAACTCTAACGCTTTCTGTGTCAAACAGCCCTCTAAAACACTAACTTAAGAAATGGCCGTCCGTGTACGGACTTAGTAACTTACGTCATTATAGATGTTGCTATAGCAATTCCCGCGAAGTCTAAGCAGCCAAAATGGCGGATAAAGACGTAGCTAGAGCTCTGAATATACTGGGCGCTGATAGAGACCTGATAAATTCTGACAGCAGCGAGCTCTTGGATCTCATCAACGACTACTGGGCCGACGATGAACCCGACGACCTCAATGCCGGTATGGTAACCGCACCTACTAGGCCACTAAAATTCCTTTTTTTTTGCCTTATCTAAGATCAGTGCTAATTAAGTTTGTGTGTAACTTGTAATAGATGAATGCAATCAACTAGAAACATTTGATGTGCAATCTGATAGTGATGAAGAGCTTGATTCACAAGTCAGTGAGGTTACAGCAAGTGAAATAGTGAATGCTAGTTATGTTAGTGTCTCTCAGCTGAATTCAATGGAATTTGCTGATGAAAGAGCTATTGATATGGCTGAGAATGCATCAATAGTCAAGTTTAATGAGAATGGATGCAATAATTGTCATTATGGAGATGATAACGGTCCCTGCTGTGCCAGCATGTCAGTTGACCACTATCACACAGTTCGCTGCCAGATGCAGGATTTAACCCATGACGAACTGGACTTGGTAGTGATGGGACAGATAATGGCAGGTTGTACTGATCCATCCTTGAGTGGCAAGAGAGTGTCGCACACCACCTTTTTCCACTGTGGAAAACGAATCTGTTTGAAGACGTTCCTCTTCCTCCATTCCATTGGCTACACTCGCTACAAAAATATTAAAGCAAGTTATTTAGTTCGAGGAGTGGAGACTAGAGTTCACAAAAATAAAGGCAGACATCCTGTATTAGGATTAAGCTTTGATGACGTTAAAGGTGTAATACAATTCGTCATGAATTACTCAGGTACAATTAAATAAAATAGATTTATAATTAGGAAATAAGTATTAATTAGAATACAACTGTTTAAAAGTATGCTTACAATTAGATGCCAATGCTCTCCTCCTACCTGGCCGAGTTCCTGGGTACAAAAGTTCTGATATAAAGCTCTTGCCATCTAGTACAACCAAACATGCAATATGGGAACTCTACATACAGGCGACAGTAAGTGATGACTCACTTAGAGCTGTTGGCTACTCCACATTCACACGTCTATGGCGTGAGCTACTCCCCAACATTGTAGTCATGAAGCCCATGAGTGACCTGTGCTGGGTTTGTCAGCAGAATAGCAGATTTATTACTAGATCTTCCAATAAACCTGAAGAGGAGAAATCAGCAGTAAGTTAATAACATAACTAATTATTTTAACATACTTGAATAATTTTAATTTTAATTAGACCATAAAAGCAGCAGAACAACACCTAACTGAGGTAACAAGGGAACGATCAGTCTACCGTCATGCTTTGGAAGAGGCTAAAGTTTCCATTAAAACTCACTTCACCACCTCAGCTGGTGCTTTTGAGCCTCCGTCTCCAGGTAGCAACAGGATTGCCAACTCCACACCAATATTTGCCCATTACAGCTTCGATATGGCCCAGCAAGTCTTCTACCCAAATGATCCCCTCCAACCAGGTCCTGTGTACTTTCTCACACCAAGAAAATGCGCAATATTTGGTGTATGTAGTGAGGCAATACCTAGGCAGGTGAACTACCTTATAGATGAGAATTTTGACGTGGGGAAGGGAGCTAATGCTATCATCAGTATGCTTGACCACTTTTTTGACCACCATGGACTAGGTGAAAGGAAAGTACACCTGCATGCAGACAATTGTAGTGGTCAAAATAAGAATTCCACAATGGTTCACTACCTATTGCACAGAGTCATGACTGGAAAACATGACACTATCACTTTGTCATTCATGATTGCTGGGCACACTAAGTTCAGCCCAGACTGGTGTTTTGGCCTTCTGAAAAAGAAGTATAGGCGTACATGTATAGGAGGACTACCTGACCTAGTGGAAGTGGTTAACAACTCTTCAGTCGTTAACGTGGCTCAAGTAGTGGGCTCAGTAGATGGACAAGTCTTGGTACCTACCTTTGACTGGCAAGCTTACTTTGCTCCTGTCTTTGTGAAACTGAAAGGCATAAAGAAGCTCCACCATATTCGTTTCCAATCTGATTCACCTGGATTTGTTTTCGTTAAAGAATTCAGCAACTCAGATGAAAATAAAGTGTGTTTAATTAAGAAGGGATCACAATCACTACTTCCTGGTACCCAGCCTCCACAGCTAACTGCAACTGGTCTTTCCTTACAGCGCCAGTGGTATCTACACAACAAAATTCGGGAGTTTTGTCCTGAGGATATGCAAGATACTACTTGTCCTTTACCTACTCAGCGTCTTGATGACCAGTGCACTCCTTCCCGCTCACCATCGCCAGTCCCAGCTTCAATTACAGATTCCCCAAATTTTGATGAACCTCAGCAAAAACGAAGGCGACATTGTGGATTATGCCATAAAACTGGACACAACTCCCGCACATGCCCTGAAAAATAGTAAAACAAACTTTGTTTCATTAATTTTTTCTTTGATTATGAATTATCCTAATTTCAGTCAACACTATCATTGCATTATGGAACTTTGAATCAAACAATAATTAGCTAGGGATACAACCACTTAACTTTAGCTAGTATACCTAACAACTTGTTGCACAGTTTTGCTACTACAAGAAGTAGGATTGATAGTGTAAAAACAACAGTTCTTACGTTTTAGCATGGAGGTGGTGTGATTAGCAATGTCAAACTCTTGACCTGGGAGGTGCCTAGCTAATAAACATGCACGGCAAGAACTAATTTTCACTACCTATCAAAAAGTACTACTAGAACACTCAATATCCGCTACGCTTACCTTCTAATAACCATAGAAACTCTTCAAAAATAGCGAGAAAGACTGTTGTTCAAGTTCAAACTGCTGCGAGTCACAAATCTCCCTTCCCGGGAAAAAGATTACGTCATCGTAACGCGGAAGCGTTTACGGAGAAATACCTTTGAACTTAACAACGCTTTTTCTCGTAAACTTTAATTGTTCAATACCAGAGTTAAGGGTAGCATTTTTGAGTGTATCTTCGCAACGGTGGTGCGTCCGAGGTTCATTTTTTGGCTACAAATTCTAGAGAGCATCTATTATTGAATAAAAACATAAAAAGAATTTTGAAAAAAAATAATTGTGGTCCGTTTTCTCAGAGCCGGTCACATATGTGGTAAAAAAAAATTTTTAATTTTTTTGAAAATTTGAATTTGTTTAAAAAACCACAAGCCACTTTCAAATCTCAAAACTCAATGAAATATATATATATTATAGCTAAACAGCTTACTCTATCTCAATATAGCTATAAATAAGTCCTTTCCACAACAGAAGCTTGCTATTGTTCAAGAGAAAGACAAGAGAATGACAAGCTTACCTCGATCATCTTCTTGACTCTCATTTTCAGTATCAGAGTTGACTGGGTCTGGTCCACCAACCCTGATACAGGGCCTCCTATAGCCCTAGATGTCGTCTCCCTTCTCTCCGCTTGATCCTGAGTCGATAGAGTCAGCATCAAGCAAGTCTAAAACTTGCACTGCATTGTAATTTCTAGACGCCATCTTCCAAAAAATGACTTGGAAAAAAATTTTTTTTTGCATAGTTACCGGGGTCACACGACACGCTCACTTTTATCCTATGATGTAATAAGCATTACCTAAGACTGTACGTAATAGGGAGGTCCCCAGTTGAACTGGCGATTTTATAAAAAATGGAGAAGACAATAAGTCAAACCGCAAAGTCTTGGTCGGCAAAGAAGCGGTTGTTTCAATGTGTTATGGAAGGCTACTGAGCTCAAGCAATTTTTTGCTGCTTCTACAAAGCTCTGGAGATGACTGGATCCATAAATGAAGCTGCTTTGAAGAAGGTAACTTTTTTTTAAATTCGACGGAGAACCGATGTTTTTTTTTTTTGCCGAGGAAGAAATAAACGCAACTGCTGTGAGGTACTGTCGAAGCAGTCCTGGCTGAAAGCTATTTTAGATGCTTCTCCAATGCATTGGGCACCTGTGTATGCAATCTGAAGGTTCTAGCTATAAAGTAACTATTTTTAAAAATTCGGAGAAGTCAATCGGTCTTCACCCGCTTTAAAGCGGGATTGGGAACGAAAGGGTTAAGTAGTGTCAGTAACTGACTAGTCTATATATAATAGTGGCCGGTAGCTTTATAATAGTACATGGCATGTCTTACAAATTTATTTTTGTAATTTATTTCCTATATTTGATGAAGTATTCAAGCAATTCCACCTATATACTTCAAGGAATGTCTTCAGATAGAATAAAGTTGATAGACTCACTGGTGCAGTTTATTCTATTACAAAGAGATATGGAACAAAGTCATTTCTATGACAACAGCCAACTTCATTCAGTGGTCGGATTTACTTCTCGTCTCATCGAAGAGAGTGCTTGTGATTACGTAAGTCATTTACAAGAACAATGTAATAGTATATAATAGTGGTATTTTGAGTATGTGTCCTGAGAATTGTTTAACATACAAGATAATAAATCTGCTATACTTTATTGAAGCTGCTGATCTAGGAAAAAGCTGTGTCTCTGGATTCCCAGCATATGCTGTAGCTAGTCACAATTCCCAGTGTACCTAGATCTAATGGACCTGACACTGCCTCTTTTCTAGTGTACCTGGTAATCCCTCTGTTCGAGTGTTCCTATCGTGCACCTGGCAATCATACTGTATATTCCCCAGTGTTCCCTTCATTCCAGTGCACCTTGTGCTCTCAGTGTCCCTGTGTGCCCATGTTCCCTTCATTCCTAACTTGGTTCCCACTGTCCTCAGGAATTGACCACAGACAATCAGAATATTTGGAATCACAGACAGTGAGAATATTTGGAACCACAGACAGTGAGAATATTTGGAACCACAGACAGTGAGAATATTTGGAACATACAGACAGTGAGAATATTTGGATCCACAGACAGTGAGAATATTTGGATCCACAGACAGTGAGAATATTTGGATCCACAGACAGTGAGAATATTTGGATCCACAGACAGTGAGAATATTTGGTTCCACAGACAGTGTGAATATTTGGATCCACAGACAGTGAGAATATTTGGATCCAGAACATAAGGCAAGGTTATCAAATGTATTTATCATGTACTGTGTATGTTATTTGTGTTATTTCACAAGTTCACGCACACATTGCAGACCCGTAGTTACTTGTAATCAATTTTAGTTGCAGGAGAATTTGTCCAGTTTGTATGGCAACTTCAACTGTTCTACACATCAGCTGCAAGACATCTCACAACAGTTGAAGCTGTACATGGCCACGGACAGCGTCAATGATGTAACATGGAGTCTCGCACGACTGGCCAGACATACCATCAAGGAATGCTATGAGTGTGCCTTGTGGAGCACAAAGATTGCCACTGGACAGGCAGGAAGGCAGATGAGGGGAGTGAATCTGACCATGCTAAACAATGTTATGAGAATAGAGTATAACAATAGCTGTCATGGAATATTTGAGCCAATCTAGATTTCAGATATTCCATGCTTTTCTTTGTGACAAGCTTCTTCTGAGGACAATTTTTTTAATTGACATTAAAATCAATTTCTGACCTAGTTTATGATTAACCTTTTTATGTACTAGAAATAATTATGTTGGTATAATTTCTTCCCTGTTTAGATTTCCATTATGGAGAAATGTTATGTGTTTTTTTTTATGAACGTTATTGGCAATTAAAGTCTTAAAGAATATGTCATTATAATGATATAAGCTATTAACTATTAGGTCAACTCGGGTGTCTATAATGATATAAGCTATTAACTATTGGGTCAACTCGGGTGTCTATAATGATATAAGCTATTAACTATTGGGTCAACTCGGGTGTCTATAAATATGAAGACCATCACGGTCCTTGTAATAGTATATTTGGGTGCATTAATTCAATTCATGTCATTGCTGTCTAGGATGTCATTTTGAATTTGTGACTGATTATCAGTCATGTTTCATGGGTATCAAACAGTCATATGTTGTAGTATAGCTCAAGAATGTCATATTACACAGCCTTGATACGTAGGAAACTCCTTTCTTTGTGAGCAGTAAGTTATTAGTGGCTTATTTGAATTACTTGGTCAACCCTAACTTCTGTTAGTATATAAAATAGCTATGTATGTATTGACTGCTGACTTCGTAGAGTGTGGTTATTCATGTGTGTGGTTATTTTCATCATTTCTTCGCGCCTGACTTATTTTATATTCCGCGCTTATTTTTTTTGAAACGTATGGCAACGGCTGTACCCTCAACCTTTTGCTTCACGCGATGCTTTGCCCGTGCTTCTTGTTGCTAGCTTTCACCTTCGACCTTTGTGGAAAGTTGTCCTTGGTGACCCTGCAAGATTTATTTAGGAGGTGGTTCGTTAGGTTGGTTGCTCGTTGTTGGCAGGCTTGGCTGCATTTGTGCTACCTGTGAGTGATGATAAAGGAGAAGAGGACTGCAACGGCAGGAATTCACTTATGCTATGTGATAACAAGTAAGTGTACGAAATACTGTGATGTGTAGTGTTTAATAGATAGCTACGGTAATGAATTGTATTTAGGAGTTTTGCAAATTATTTGACATGACAAAAAAAAACAGAGTTTTCTTTAAACACCTCTCCCCGCCAAACTTGTAAAGCATGTAACTGTCTGAACTAATCATTTCTGCTGCCAATTCATTGCTGAAAGTGTGGGTTATCGAATACAATTTTATATTATTATAGTATGAATATTATAGCACGGGTAACAGTGCTATTAGGGATCAATAGCACTCGTAAAGCAATTGAAATAGCACTCGCCGAGTACTATTTCAATTGCTTTACGAGTGCTGTTGATCCCAAAAGTACAGGTTACCCGTGCTATCACTTGCTAATAGTAGGCCATCTTCTTTTTTTTTAATCATTTGCACTTGTAGCTACACTGTATCAGTCACTCACTATCTTTGTATTTCAGGATTAGATTCCTCTGGAATTTCGGTTTCAACCTATGGCTCCTCTTAAAATGTTGAAAATTTTCCGTCTAATATGGGTAGAGCTTCTGTGGTACAGAATGACATTGTCTCCAACTAGAATCTCTCCAACTGTACATTTCCAAGGTTAATACTGCATGCACGCACACTTATCCGTATTATTTCACTTAGCTACTGTGGTATTTCACTTAGCTTCCACTTAGTTACTGTGCTATTTCACTTAGTTACGTGCTATTTCACTTAGTTACGTGCTATTTCACTTAGTTACGCACTATTTCACTTTCTCTGTGCGACTTCAATTGAAGAGTGATTTTCCCACACATTTTTGAATGGACAATTTACGTGCCGTACTATTAGATTTAGAAATTGTTGTGACAATACGCCATCTGACAAGGAATAGTCTGAGAGAACAAACTCAAAACCTGTTTCATTTTGGTTTTCTTCATATACATGTTCCATATCATCGTCAGGAGTGGCAGTAAACACTCGGCCACTGTAACTAATGAAATGCCCCCCCCCCCCCACCTCCCTAGTACTTTAGTGAGATTGTGTTGTTGTTTTTTCCCATTAGTGTACTGGCAATTTTTAATTAACAGTGGTATACATGATGACAGTGGCTAAGGTGTAAGGCTAAGTAGGAAAAATAAATAATACAAAAAAAAAAGAGTGGGGGGAAATTTTTTATCTAAGTCTTGACACAGAATTACATCTTATAAGGTGTATTGCATGATTAACTTTTTAATGTCGATTGCCCCCCCCCCCCCATTCACATTGTCTAACTTAGCTCCCCCTTGGGTGACAAGCCGGAAGAGCCCTAATGATGATAGGGATAATAGGGTGTTGAACTTGTCTACAATCAGTATGGGTCATGAGATCCTCAGAAGTGTGTCTAAGAGTTGGCCAGAGATATATTTATCGTATTGACAGTGGTTAGTGTGCAGCAGTTCAATATGATGGGATTTCTTGGATAATATTTATTTGACTAGGTATAAACATACTTGATTATTAAAGTTCAATGTTTTTTTTTTTAATAGCGGCCTAAATGTTTGATTAATAAAAACATTTAGGTATGACTAGTGGTTTGAACTTTAATAATCAAGTATGAATATGATGGGATGGAAGTCAACGGCTTCTATATCGATATCTGAACACAGCTGATGTCTTTTATAGTAGGCCTTCGCTATGTATATAGAAATTTGTAAGTAAGTAGCTGCAGCCAACAACTCCACATTAGTTCTCAAGATGTCTAGTCGAAGCATTTATTTGAAGTGAGAATTCATATCAGGTGGATTTATTGAAGTTAAATGGGGAACAAAAACAATTGCAGCCCCATTTAATGCAGCCACGGAAGTCGATCACTTAAAAAATACAATATTAAAGTTATATGTGACATACGGTAATCAAAAGACGTCTAAAAGACTGCTCATTCTGACAATATGTAACCTTTACCAATTGTTTGAACCATTCGATCAGGAGTTTACGGCTTCTTGTTTTACAACCTTTGAGGCTATTAAAAGCTTCTGGCGAGTTATTTTACCATCACTTCATCCTTGGTCGTAACTTGTGATACCTAATTTTTTAATCAGTGAATGAGTATTGATCAAAACTAAATCCTGTCATTCATTAGTAGTGTATGCCAGTGTGTGCAACTAGTTTCCTGTGTAGGAATATTTCTTCTATAATATATAGAGCTGACGTTTCTTCCCTGTCACTAACCTCTAAAATTAATGTTGTTGTGGTTTTTTTACCACACTGTCTTGACCGTTCTATTTCTGCATTATACTACAGTATGTGTTCATGCATGCCTCTACCTCTTGTTAACTGACTCCAATCTAGAGATCCAGAACCGCCGTGTTAGTGAATATTTTTAAGAGACTATACCTCTCAGCTAGAGTTTGAACTGTTTCTAACAATTTCTTGGTGGGATTTGAATTTCATGATTGCATTTATTCACTTCAATGTGTTTTCTTTTTCTATTGCTTTTCCTTGTAGTGGGATGGAGTGTGTGAAGCTGCTTTCGATGTCTCTGACTTAGACTAGCTGTGAATGATGGCTCAAGAAGTGTCAACATTTGATCATAGAGTTACCTGACATTGCTGAAGTGATGGCAAGGTGAGTGTTCTCTAGAGTGTGTTTGTAATAAGGAAGTATTGATTCCAATAGGTCTACATTGCTAGAATGTATCACCAACACTCGGAGCAATTAGTGGCACTGGCTAGCTTGTTGTGGTCACCTAGGACACAAGTGCGTGTGTTTGTGTCAATAAACATACATGTAAATATGTACAGTAGGAGTCAAAAAAAAGTTTCGAATTCCGTTCCGTAGTACGACCCTAAAATGGTAGTTTTTTAACCGTAGTTTTTATCGTTGCGTTCCGTACCGTTTTGACTAAACGGCCTACACCGTTTTCTAAAACGGTAAAAAACGGTGAAGCATTTCCGTCGATTCACAGATATTTTCTAGCTAGAAACTCTTCTATAGCTATATTAGCAAGCTAAGGCCTTGTATCGACCATTAAACGCTACGGGGATAGTGCAAAAAAGCTCGTATAAAATTTTAACTTGCTTCAATAATGCTGCAGACTGAAGTTCCGATGGGCACAGAGCTATAACGAGGTCCGCACTTCGTAGATCTTCTGTTAGCTACTGATGGACCTCCAGTAGTAAAAAATCTAAGCCCGAGAAGGCCCTAACAGCGAGACAATGTCGAAACTGTGCGGTGGTCGAACTAACAATTCTCAGCGACACAACTTCGAATAGGACGGCTTCAATTTTTTAAACCCGAAAAGCTCCGCCTCTGGAGCCTGTAAACAAAAAATCGGAACGTTTTATTGGATAAACGATTTTTTATATTTCTTTGAGCTAGACATACGGTGAACGAGAAAGATTAAAACGGTAACACGGTCGAACGGAACGGCTGTTTTTCAACAAACGGCGTACCGTTTTTTTATTTTGCGACGGCCGTTCTACGGAACGGAATTCGAAACTTTTTTTTGACTCCTACTGTACGTTTAGTAATGTAATCAGATGTCACTGTATATGAGACCAGTACTATCGCAAGATGTTGATAATCTTAGTGATCTGAATGCTTCCGTACTCTGGCAAGTTTCTGAAGGCTGATCTTATGCAATATAACCTGTGATTTCCCCCTAAGTGAATTTGGGCCTCCCAAAAATTGCTGATTTAATTCCTGGGGAACACTATTGCAGTCATAAGGAGTGACTAATGCAGTAACATTAACACATGATCCTGTGACTGTTCTGTTAGAAGATGTCTATTATTTCAGCTAACTTTATTTTGTGTAATCTATGACCTTCAGTGGCATTGGCATCAGCTGTGTCTAGTTCAGTTCTAGTTAGGCGGTTATACCTCCATGTATTCTACATAAAAATGAGTCTATATGTAGGATAACAAGTTCTGTTCTGTTAGTCAGTTTTGTCATTTAGTTGTTATGAGTTTCATATTACTAAATTACCAGCTGTAGCTGTACCAAGTAGAACGCCTGGTTTCCCTCAGTTGGAACATCTCTAAAAATATTCCAGTCTGCGGAACATTTTAGTTCTTTTAGAACCTTTTAGAGGAGCCCTGCAATAACAGTCAAGTGTGGGCACATCTGAACAATTTTTCAAATTTTATCCATCTGTGTCTCTGGCTTGTAGTTTATAAGCACATTATTTATTCCTGACAGGCTTTAGGATCTATTTTGATCACATCATATTTAATCTCGCTTTACTGGACCCTTTACCTACTGCTATGCGGCGGGTAGGCTGACATTAAGTAGTTTGTTCAGTTCCCCTCACTAATTGGAAAGACCACAAACAATGGATGACATAATAAGGTGGTATATCCTGTGACGTAAGACTGCTTTAACTTTTTGTGTGTGTTGTATTTCTATATGGCTGACTGAGTTGAATAATTCATGTGCCATGAAATATCTTAGTGGTTATTCAATCATTCTCGGCTGAAATAATTATTGGCTGTTAGAACGAGAAAAATTTGCTATTATCTTAGTGGTTTTACCCACACTAATTAAGCCCACCATCACATCACCCGAGCCCAGGTAAAGGTCGGCAGAGGACCTGCAAATACTGCGACCATTCGCTAAGCAATCCCGTGTGGGGTGTCACATGTGGAGCAATGGCACCCGGGCACAAGTACATTAGTCCTGATAGCCACTGTTCTCAGTGCTAGTAGCCTAAGCCTAGCAGCTACCTGTTACTTCCTTGCCAGAATGGCTGGTTCACCCGGCACTATTAGCTCTCTAAGGATGGCTGCTCATCAGTGGTGGTATTATTTAAATAGTAAGGGGCTGAAGATATACACTACTGTATACTCTATGTAATTAGCTTTCTGTAGGTCAGGTTGGATTAATAGGATCTAAATCATCAATCAGTGGTGAATGGCCTTCATTGATGCAATCAGCTAAAAATAGGAGTTCTATGGCTCGATAATACATGGGCATGCTGCTGGTCCATTTGCCTTGCTTAACTAGTACAGTTATGTTAATTAAGAGTTGGACTCTAGTTCTAATGCTGTTACTCTACCAAACAGTTGCAATCTCTAAATCACGAAATCATGCTGCCAACCCTCGTTATGATCAGGCTTAGGGCTTCGTTACAGGTGTGGGGTGCATTGCCGGCTCCCACTCTTCTTATTCGAACCTTCATGCAAAAATTTATGATCATCATTGTCCATTGCATGTTAGTAACTATGTGCAGTATTTAGTAATGGCCGTATTGCCAAGATTGGCTCTGTCAAAGTGATCAGTATTCTTGAAAGCTTGGAAACTCCTGAATCACTCAGGTTGCATGCTGTAATTGATATTTATGCTGACATGAGAGTGTTACATGAGAAGGGAGGCGGAGCAAATAGGGGTTACATAAGGAGAGAGATTAGAGAATGAACTGTAGTGCTGGATGTGTCTTGGGACTCATAAGCCACACTACTACACTATTGCCAGTGTGGCATTATAGAGAGCATGGGTAGGCGGTTCTAGTACATATAGTTAGATTTCCACCAAATAAAGGTGTGATGGTCTGTCCGGGGCCCCTTTGAAAGTGTCTATGCAGGGCACGCTGCCCTTCACTCTATTTATTCTCACACTATCACAGTCGCTGCCTGTCTATTCTCACATGATCAGGCTCTCTGCCTGTCTATTCTCTCACTCTCGCTGCATGTCTATTCTCACACGATCAGGCTCTCTGCCTGTCTATTCTCTCACTCTCGCTGCATGTCTATTTTCTTACTCTCAGGCTCACTGACTATGTATTCTGCACTATCAGGCTCACGGCAGTCTATTCTCTCACTGTTCGGCTCGCCGCCTGTCTAGTCTTACACTATCAGGCTCATATTCTCTCACTATCAGGTATACTGCATGTCTACTCTCACTCGCAGGCTTACTGTCATCTATTCTCTCACTCTCACTCAGGCTCGCTGCCTGTCTATTCTCACACTATCAGGCTTCTGCCTGTCTATTCTCACTCTCACTCAGGCTTGCTGCTTGTCTATTCTCTCACTCAGGCTTGCTGCCTGTCTATTCTCACACCAGCAGACTCACCGCCTAATTCTCACACTATCAGACTCACTGCCATCCATTCTCACTCGCAGGCTTGCTGTCTATTTATTCTCTCACTCTCACTCAGGCTCGCTGCCTGTCTATTCTCACACTATCAGGCTTCTGCCTATCTGTTCTCACACCATCTGGCTTGCTGCCTGTCTATTCTCACACAAGCAGACTCACTGCCTACCTATTCTCACACTATCAGACTCACTGCCATCTATTCTCACTCCATCAGGCTCGCTGCCTATCTATTCTCACACTATCAGGCTCACTCTCTGTCTATTCTCACACTCAAGTTACTGTCTATCTGTTTTCACACCCAATGCTGTTAAGGCATTCTTGCTCTCTAGCTCACCAATGAATTCGTGCACTCTCGGGCTCACTGCCTATGTATTCTCGTACTCAAACTAGCCACCTATCTAGTCCCACACCCGGATATCTAGTTCCAACTATCAGGTTTGCCGCCTATCTCGCACTCGTGTGCTGCCTTGCCACAGCCAGACTCACCACTGGTGTATTATCATGCTTGAGTATTGTTCTTGTTCTTACCCATCCTCACACTCAGACTTGCTGCTATCTAGTTGCACATGGTCATACTCTATCTGTGCACTCTCAGACTCACTGCCATCCAATCTTGCACTATCAGACTTGCCTACCTAATCTCACACTGACGCCCAGGGCCTATCTATTCTTGCATACACTATCAGGCTTGCTGCCTATGTTTTCTCAAGCTTACCCAGGGCCTATCTATTCTTGCATACACTATCGGGCTTGCTGCCTATGTTTTCTCAAGCTTGCTCCTTAGGTATTCTCAGGCTCACTGCCTATCTATTCTCAGGCTATCTGCCTATGTATTCTCAGGCTCATTGCCTATGTAGTCTCAGGCTCACTGCCTATGTATTCTCAGGCTCACCGCCAATGTATTCTCAGGCTCACTGCCTATGTATTCTCAGGCTCACTGCCTGTGTATTCTCAGGCTCACTGCCTGTGTATTCTCAGGCTCACTGCCTATGTATTCTCAGGCTCACTGGCTAGGTATTCTCAGGCTCATTGCTTATGTAGTCTCAGGCTCACTGCCTATGTAGTCTCAGGCTCACTGCCTATGTATTCTCTGGCTCACCGCCTATGTATTCTCAGGCTCACTGGCTAGGTATTCTCAGGCTCATTGCCTATGTAGTCTCAGGCTCATTGCCTTGCCTTGCCAAGCTTGCCCAGGGCCTATCTATTCTTGCATACACTATCGGGCTTGCTGCCTATGTTTTCTCAAGCTTGCTCCTTAGGTATTCTCAGGCTCACTGCCTATCTATTCTCAGGCTATCTGCCTATGTATTCTCAGGCTCATTGCCTTGTATTCTCAGGCTCACCGCCTATGTATTCTCAGGCTCACTGCCTATGTATTCTCAGGCTCACTGCCTGTGTATTCTCAGGCTCACTGCCTGTGTATTCTCAGGCTCACTGCCTATGTATTCTCTGGCTCACTGCCTATCAGCGCTGCCTGTGTATTCTTTGAGCTGATGGAAGCAAATTAATTTAATATTAGAATTCTACCATGTGTTAAAAATGTTACTGCAAACATGTCTTGTATCTATATCAGAAAGGCTAATCTTCCTGTAGCACATTGCCCATTTTTGTGAAATAACATGTAATGTACGTGTATTACATTGAGCGACCAATAGTTTAGTTACATGTATTACAAGTGCAACATATGTAGTATTCTTCAAAATACTTATGTAAAGATGGTCTCACGTTTTGTACTGCTTAGAAAAATTTAGTAGAATCTTTTACAATCTATCTTTATTTTGCTCTCTGTTAAATTCTCAGGATTATCTCAAACTGCAAGAAATTATTTGCTCACATGATTACGACGTGACGATAGGGGGACCTTTTCCACAACAGTTAGTACCCTATGTGAAGCCAACAACTTCATGTTTTCTCAAACTTTCATGTTTTCTCTGACTTCCAGAACAACTATAACATTACATTTTATTTCATCATTAGTATTCATGCATGCTTATTTGTTCTTATTTTCGTGTACCGTCGATGGTCGTGCATCGTCGATGTTCCATTTTTTATTTACATTTATCACTTAGAACACTGTCATTGACTGTTCTTACTGGAACTCTGAGGATCAAGTCCTCAACTTGCTGGATAGTCCCTCTTGTAGTAACAAATTGTAAAGATTTCGTGTGTTAATATTAACTTATATTCTTCGTATTCATCAATCACCAGCGTTATTCATTAGTTATTTTGAATGTAAATTCAATACAGACTACTGTGTGTAAGTATTGCTGATACGTTTGTAATTGGGATTTAGTTTGTATTGCAAGTAGGCATTGATCTTTAGAAGGATCCACAACTCCTTGTGTATTGTATATCTGATAGGATTGCAATCTTCACTTTGAATCTCTCTAGTGAGAATGTTCGCGGATTCTTCATCATCAGTGATGTGTTCCACCTCAGTTTATTTATCTTATTATAACAATCGTGTTTCAATACTCTATACTTGTATTATATATGCCAGTAATTGTTTTATTTACCCCGCCCTTATAATTGTTATATATTTTTTGGTTAAAATTGCCCAGCTCCCCCCCTCCCCAATTCATGCGCCTGAAAATATTTAACGATTTACACCCACACTAATTGAACCACAGTTAACCACTTGCTGACTAAGCAAGAACAAACTGCTCAATGTCAGTCTACTAGACCCTTTTCCCGCGCAGCAATTGGTAAAGGGTCTGGGTACGCGAGACTACTTAGAGCCCACCCATACCGAATCATCTTCCTACACCACTGTTTGTATTGCTCTTAAATTTACTACTTTTGCATTGTTTGTAACAAGAGGAGTCCATCTGAATACTTTCTGACTGGCAAGCAACACCCCATTTTTGTAATTAGAGCAAAGTTTAGTGAAGCCATCCAACATTTTGTTACCATTTGTACAGGATCTTGATAGATATGAGCACAATGTTGCAATCATAAGTACTGGTACTCTCTGTATCACATGCACATACATGAACAACTGTGGCATGTAAAATCATTGAGAAATGATAGTTTCAATTATTACACATTATTGTATCAGCCCATGAGTACATTGTAGAGCTTTTGCTGCTATGTCTGTACAAATTAAAGTTTTTGTTGTGGGGCTCGTCACACCTGTTTCCTCATGTACAAACTCATATATTGCATACACTTACACATGTACATGCGTGTAGTATATAAAGTGCCATTGTGGTCTCTTTCATTCATCTTAGTAAGAGGTACTTTCTTGCTTTTTTTCCCTTTCTTACATTCATAATGTATATTTAGTTTTCTAATCAAGCATTCCTATTTAATGGTTATTATTGAGACCTTTATCGAGTAGAGATGAGCAGTGTAACATCAAGTGCTGTACTGTACTGTAGTGAAAACAGCATTGTGTTCCTGAAAGGAGCACTGGACCTTTGGTAACATGTAATTACTTCCCTTCTTTGTTACAGGTTTGAGATGCAAGAGTGTCCAAGGAATTGCCATGGATACGTTTCCAGTGACGATTCAATCCTTGTTTGAAGGAAAATCTACAGGAACATTGAGGACAACTAAACTTATCACTGACACTGTCATAATCCAACTCTTTAAGAGCGTCTTCATACTGGAAATGTACAGTATTTTATTTTTATGGAATTGTTCATCAGTATTTTGTCAATGGCATTGGGAATGTTATACTAGCATACAAACAGACTGCATTTTCAGAATAAAGTTGACTAACATAGTACTCAAGGTTTCTTCAGATAGTGACCTCTTAGTGCTGCCTTGAGTCATCACGTCGATCGTACTTAAGCAGTCTACAAGGGTGTGATACTTTTGAAACAGCTTCTTTCAGATGATACACATAAATGCACTTTGCAGTACTCACATTGAACACGAGACTCATGGTGATTCCCAACAGCAGTAAGCTTATTTTTTCTTATGATAACTGACAGCACAATTCCCCTTTCTATCTGCATGCTTAGGCTAGTGACCTAAATTTACATTCAGTCTATTAGCTGAAGATGCTCAACAGATCGTGGACGACCAGCACTACGACATCTTGTAGAGAAGCTACCAATGAGCTGTTTTGCTAGCTCAAGTAGTACTGCTACTACTCCTGCCTGAATTGATTGTTCTTCCACGCCCCTTTCTACTACTAAGCCTTGTACTAACACACCTCCTTCCCCTTATTCCTCTTCCTCCCCTGCTAGGCCTTGCTTTTACTGTAACTCGCCTACCTCTCCCTCTCCCTCCTCGTACATGCCACCTACTTCCACTAACACACTGTTGAGAAATGTCTGTTTCTGCTCCAGACCCTTGAGAAGTGACATCCATAGTAGATGAAGGACTGAAGTCTTCCATGGATGATGGAAGATGGAAACTCCCTTGACTTGCTTGAGCATCCATGTCAATTGACTCCGTCTGTAAAGTTACAATAGATTCGTGTTCAATGTATTCTTGTGCATTCTCTCTCTCTCTCCCTATATATATTTTTTATTGATTATTATATTGACTTGCAACCAGCTATTTTGCATGTTACTTACTATAACACCTAAATAATATTGTTTGACTATATTTTATATAGCTACTACATCTATTTTACTACTCTACATTTACCTGAAATATCCAAGTTGGCTCCAGTAGTGCTACTAGGCTGAACTTCCACTCCACTACTCAGAGTTGCTAGCTCAACTGTGTCCAAATGCTGCTGCCCAGCACAAGCAAATATTCCTTCACCTTCCTCGTCGCTAGTTTCATTCTCAGAAAGACCGAAATCGTCGTCGAATAAGCGCTGAATAACTTCGTGGGCATCCATTCTATCTCCTGCGGTCAACGCGTGCGGTCAATTTCAAAATTCAAATTTACTTTTCCCGTTTTCCCCTAGTTACCGACAACATATAATTTGCCTATTTAGAGTGTTGTTAAAGCTTTTCATTCTGCGTACTTTGAGACCAAATTTAGGATTGGATCACGAGCGGTTGAATTTTTATTGGTAAAAGCGCCATATGACGCTATTGCCGGTGAAAGGGTTAAGAATATGTGTCACATATATATGTATAACATTTACTTCAACTTTTAGAATGAGCAGTCACGCCCAAAATTGAAGCCACACCCTTTGATTGTTGTGTGAACAAGTATTATAACTAGTGGTGTGCTTGAGCACTAATGGCGAGCGAGCCTAAAGACTATACTATTTTTATATGAATGATTTTGACTTCTAACACTGAAGCTACTGAAAATAAGGTCCAGTTTTTAAATTTCGCATACACGGTAAAGGGATTTCAGTGCCATAGTAACAACTCTCTGCAACTACTTGAATAGAAGGGGAAAAAAAAAAAAAAAAACAATACACGTTATTTAAAAGTTTTCTTTGGGATATTCTTTAGCTAAGTAGTGGTTGTAACACACAATGCTTTGACACAACTGGACATGCACCTACACAGACTTACCTTCGCAGTAGTCTAGTGGACAATGTATTTTCAAGTAAATACTGTTGCGCACGGCTTATAACCATGACAAAGAGCGCATTGACTAACTCGAATAGAAAAACTGCACTCGCAAAAGAATTCAAACGGTAAACTATTCAATTTCTAGGGTGATACGGGTACTGATCGATAAACCAGAGGATTCTGTTTAGTGCAATTTGGGACGGAGTCGACCACATAATTAACACAAAAACGCGAGGGTCAAAGTACAAAATGACATACGTACGTCCATATATATAAACTAGTGATGTGCTTGAGCACAAATGGCGAGCGAGCCTAAAGACTATACTATTTTTATATGAATGATTTTGACTTCTAACACTGAAGCTACTGAAAATAAGGTCCAGTTTTTAAATTTAGCATACAGGGTAAAGGGATTTCAGTGCCATAGTAACAACTCTCTGCAACTGCTTGGAAAGAAAAAAACAACAACAAAACAATACACTTTATTTAAAAGTTTTCATTGTGATATTGTTTAGCTAAGTAGTGGTTGTAACACACAATGCTTTGACACAACTGGAAATGCACCTACACAGACTTACCTTCTCGGTAGTCTAGTGGACAATGTATTTTCAAGTAAATATTGTTGCGCACGGCTTATAACCATGACAAAGAGCGCATTGACTTACCACCGCCACTAACTCGAATAGAAATGGAAGTCCCTTAAGTTTTCAAGTTTGAAATGCACCCGCAAAAGAATTCAAAACGGTAAACAATTCAATTTCTAGGGTGACACGGGTACTGATCGCTAAACCAGAGGATTCTGTTTAGTGCAATTTGGGACGGGGTCGACCACATAACTAACACAAAAACGCGAGGGTCAAAGTACAAAATGACATACATACGTCCATAAATATATCTAAATAAACAAACATCCCCAATTTTCGATTGTGTTACCCCTGTCTCGCTCGCTACGCTCGCTCGCCAATAAATAAATAAACTACAGGTGTGCTTGAGCACAAATGGCGAGCGAGCTTGATAGTTAGGTAACATAAAGTGTTACTATTTTTAGCTTACTTCATGCAAACACTATAATAGCAGTTATGACATTTGATTTCAGCAAACAAATATAAAATCACTCTCTTACCTGATTAATGGTAACTTTTGTAATATCAAACATCTGCCATTCTGATAATCTCAATCACCAGTAACTCTTGAACAGGCTCTCAGCTACGATAAAAAATAAACCAGTGTTATTATTTGTAATTTTAGCCAACAATAATATGGAATTACTACTTACCTTATTCTTGAGTATTGATAACTTCTGTAGTATCAAATTGAAGTTACTTTGATCATCTGAATTACCTTGAATTCTAGACAACAAGCTCTCACCTACAAAAACAAAAGACAATCAATTTTAGCACACAAATACAAAATTACTTTCTTACCTCATTTTCTTGAGCAGTGGTAACTTTTGTAGTACCAAATTTGAGTCATTCTGACTATTTGAATTTACCAGTCACTGTCGACAACAAGCTCTTAGCTATAAAAAGGAAAGGCCAGAGTTATTTTTGCATATTTAGCTAACAAATATGGAATTACGTACTTACCTCAGCATCCCTGGAGTAGTAGTAGCTTCCTTAGCATTAATACTTTATGTGCTTACATACGCTTTTCAGAAGTAGTGATAGCTCTCTTAGTACTGACTACAGGTGGCTCTTGACAACTTACAAGCGGAAGCAGCACTTAGCAGGAATAAAGGCGATGTTTTGAATTTAAATCTGGTAAAGGGTCATCAATGCCATAGTAACGGGTCGAATCAACTTTTTGCTTCTTGAAAAGCAAGCGTTTTGGCAGGAATTTTCTCACACTTTGGAGCTTAAGTATAAAGTAAGGCTTTCTTAATGCTGTAGTTTCAGAATAAACTGGGGTCAAGTATAAAAAACCGTGTTTTTTTGAAGAAAAAAGTTCCCCGCGCGCGCTTTTAAAGGGCATACGTACAATTCATACATACATATATACATATGTACATACTAGTGGTGTGCTTGAGCACAAATGGCGAGCGAGCCTGATAGTTAGGTAACATTAAACTAAGTATTGTTACTATGTTTTAGCTTAGTTCATGCAAACACTATAATAGCAGTTATGACATTTGATTTCAGCAAACAAATACAAAATCACTCACTTACCTGATTAATGGTAACTTTTGTAGTATCAAACATCAACCATTCTGATAATCTCAATTACCAGTAACTCTTGAACAAGCTCTCAGCTACGATAAAAAATAAACCAGTGTTATTATTTGTAATTTTAGCCAACAAATATGGAATTTCTACTTATCTCATTCTTGAGTATTGATAACTTCTGTAGTATCAAATTGAAGTTACTTTGACCATCTGAATTACCTTGAAATCTTGACAACAAGCTCTCACCTACAAAAACAAAAGACAATCAATTTTAGCACACAAATACAAAATTACTTTCTTACCTCATTTTCTTGAGCAGTGGTAACTTTTGTAGTACCAAATTTGAGTCATTCTGACTATTTGAATTTACCAGTCACTGTTGACATCAAGCTCTTAGCTATAAAAAAAGAAAGGCCAGAGTTATTTTTGCATATTTAGTTAACAAAATATGGAATTACGTACTTACCTCAGCATCCCTGGAGTAGTAGTAGCTTCCTTAGCATTAATACTTTATGTGCTTACATATGCTTTTCAGAAGTAGTGATAGCTCTCTTAGTACTGACTGGCTTGACAACTAACAAGCCGCACTTAGCCTGAAAAAAGGCGAAGTTTTGAATTTAAATCTGGTAAAGGGTCTTCAATGTCATAGTAACAGGTCGCAGCAACTTTTTGTGACTTGAAAAACAAGCGTTTTCGAGGGAATTCTCTCACAATTTGGAGCTTAAGTTTAAAGTAAGACTTGCTTAATGCTGTAGTTTCAGAATAAACTGGGGTCAAGCCAAAAAAGACGTGTTTTTTGGAGAAAAAAGTTCCCCGCGCGCGCATTTTAGGGGCATACGTACCATCCTTCCACACATGTATACATACTAGTGGTGTGCTTGAGCACAAATGGCGAGCGAGCCTGATAGTTAGGTAACATAAAGTGTTACTATTTTTAGCTTACTTCGTGCAAACTATAATAACAGTTATGACATTTTATTTCAGCAAACAAATACAAAATCACTCTCTTACCTGATTAATGGTAACTTTTGTAGTATCAAACATCAACCATTCTGATAATCTCAATCACCAGTAACTTTTGAACAAGCTCTCAGCTACGATAAAAAATAAACCAGTGTTATTATTTGTAATTTTAGCCAACAAATATGGAATTACTACTTACATCATTCTTGAGTATTGATAACTTCTGTAGTATCAAATTGAAGTTACTTTGACCATCTGAATTACCTTGAATTCTTGACAGCAAGCTCTCACCTACAAAAACAAAAGACAATCAATTTTAGCACACAAATACAAATTACTTTCTTACCTCATTTTCTTGAGCAGTGGTAACTTTTGTAGTACCAAATTTGAGTCATTCTGACTATTTGAATTTACCAGTCACTGTTGACAACAAGCTCTTAGCTATAAAAAATAAAGGCCAGAGTTATTTTTGCATATTTAGCTAACAAATATGGAATTATGTACTTACCTCAGCATCCAGCTTCCTTATCATTAATACTTTATGTGCTTACATACGATTTTCAGAAGTAGTGATAGCTCTCTTAGTACTGACTACAGAGGTGGCTCTTGACAACTAACAAGCCGCACTTAACCGGAAAAAAGGCGAAGTTTTGAATTTAAATTTGGTAAAGGGTTTTCAAAGCCATAGTAACCGGTCGAATCAACTGTTTGTTTCTTGAAAAGCAAGCATTTTCGCAGGAATTTTCTCACACTTTGGAGCTCAAGTATAAAGTAAGGCTTGCTTAATGCTGTAGTTTCAGAATAAACTGGGGTCAAGCCTAAAAAGCCATGTTTTTTTTAAGAAAAAAGTTCCCCCGCACGAGCGTTTAAAGGGCATACGTACAATCCATACATACATACATATATACATATATACATATAACATATACCCAATTTTGCATTATCCACCCCTAATACTGTCTCGCTCGCTCGCCAATTATAAAACTACAGTTGCAAAATATTGATGTGTACCTACAGCTATTTTTCCAATGTATTAGCATGATCGAGATGCTGCTTGGGGTGGGTCTGTCGGCACACAAATGGTCACCCCCGCAGTAATGGTCAGCCACCCAGAGATGGTCAGCCTTCAGCCACGCAGAGATGGTCAGCCCCGCAGAGATGGTCCAGCCCCGCATCAGCGACGGTCAGCCATATGCGCATGCGCACGGGCTTAAGTTTCAAAGTTCATTTAATCGGCCGCGCTCTGAGGTCAAAGGTGAGGGTCAGCCTTTATGCACATAACGTCGTCCTATTTTTTTTGGACGACATTATGTGCAGAATGGCTGACCCTCACCTTTGACCTCAGAGCACGGCGATCAAATTAACTTTGAATAGGCAGCGCTAAGAGGTCACTAACTGAAGAAACTTTGAGTACTATGTTAGTTAGTCAACTTTATTCTGAAAATGCAGTCTGCTTGTAAGCTAGTATAACATTCCCAATGCCATTGACAAAATACTAATGAACTATTCCATACAAATAAAATACTGTAAACTTCCAGTATGAAGAAGCTCTTAAAGTGTTGGATTATGACAGTGTCAGTGATAAGTTTAGTTGTCCTCAATGTTCCAGTAGATTTTCCTTCAAACAAGGATTGAATCGTCACACTGGAAACGTATCCATGGCAATTCCTTGGACACTCTTGCATATCAAACCTGTACAAAGAAGGGAAAGTAATTACATGTTACCAAAGGTCCAGTGCTCCTTTCAGGAACACAATGCTGTTTTCACTACAGTACAGTACAGCACTTGATGTTACACTGCTCATCTCTACTCGATAAAGGTCTCAATAATAACCATTAAATAGGAATGCTTAATTCGAAAACTAAATATACATTATGAATGTAAGAAGGGGGGAAAAAGCAAGAAAGTACCTCTTACTAAGATGAATGAAAGAGACCACAATGGCACTTTATGTATATACTTTATGACTTTATTTTGTGTAATCTATGACCTTCAGTAGCATTGGCATCAGCTGTGTCTAGTTCAGTACTAGATAGGAGGTTATACATTTATGTATTCTACATAAAAATTGAAATCTATATGTAGGATAACAAGTTCTGTTTTGTTAGTCAGTTTTGTCATTTAATTGTTATGAGTTTCATATCACTAAATTACCAGCTACAGCTGTACCAAGTAGAACGCTTGGTTTCCCTCAGTTGGAACATCTCTAAAAATATTCCAGTCTGTGGAACGTTTTAGTTCTTTTAGAACCTTTTAGAGGAGCCCTGCAATAACAGTCAAGTGTGGGCACATCTGAACAATTTTTCAAATTTTATCCATCTGTGTCTCTGGCTTGTAGTTTAAAAGCACATTATTTATTCCTGACAGGCTTTAGGATCTATTTTGATCATGGCATATTTAATCTCGCTTTAATGGACCCTTTACCTACTGCTATGCGGCGGGTAGGCTGACATTAAGTAGTTGGTTCAGTTCCCCTCACTAATTGGGAAGACCACAAACAATAGATGACATAATAATGTGGCATATTCTGTGACGTGAGACTGCTCTAACATTTTGTGTGTGTTGTATTTCTATATGGCTGACTGAGTTGAATAATTCATGTGCCATGAAATATCTTAGTGGTTAATCAGTCATTTTCGGCTGAAATAATTATTGGCTGTTAGAAGGAGAAAAATTTGCGATTATCTTAGTGGTTTTACCAACACTAATTAAGCCCACCATCACATCACCCGAGCCCAGGTAAAGGTCGGCAGAGGACCTGCAAATACTGCGACCATTCGGCTAAGCGATCGCATGTGGGGGTGTCACATGTGGAGCAATGGCACCCGGGCACAAGTACATTAGTCCTGATAGTCATTGTTCTACAGTGCTTGTAGCCTAAGCCTAGTAGCTACCTGTTACTTCCTTGCCAGAATAGCTGGTTCACCCGGCACTATTAGCTCTCTAAGGATGGCTGCTCATCAGTGGTGGTAAGGGTCTGGAGATATACACTGTACTCTATGTCATTAGCTTTCTGTAGGTCAGGTTGGATTAATAGGATCTAAATCATCAATCAGTGGTGAATGGCCTTCATTGATGCAATCAGCTGAAAATAGGAGTTCTATGGCTCGATAATACATGGGCATGCTGCTGGTCCATTTGCCTTGCTTAACTAGTACAGTTATGTTAAGAGTTGGACTCTAGTTCTAATGCTGTTACTCTACCCAACAGTTGCAATCCCTAAAGCAAGCACTTTTTCCTACCCTGTCGGGAGGGCTACAAAAACATCTCTTTGTAAAATTCCTTGAGTATTGGTAACTTCTGTAGTATCAAATTGAAGTTACTTTGACCATCTGAATTACCTTGAATTCTTGACAACAAGCTCTCACCTTCAAAAACAAAAGACAATCAATTTTAACACACAAATACAAAATTACTTTCTTACCTCACTTTCTTGAGCAGTGGTAACTTTTGTAGTACCAAATTTGAGCCAATCTGACTATTTGAATTTACCAGTCACTGTTGACTATAACTCCTCTTAGCTACAAAAAAGAAAGGCCAGAGTTAATTTTGCATACTTAGCTAACAAAGATGGAATTGCGTACTTATCTCAGCTTCCCTCGAGAAGTAGTAGCTTCCATAGCATTAATAAATACTACGGCATTCTGACTATCAACGGCTCTTGACAACCAACAACCGGCACTCCGTATCCCCCCATAAAACGGCGAAGTTTTGAAATTAAGTCTGGAAAAGGGTCTTCAATGCCATAGTAACCTACCTGTCCAATCAACTTTTTGTGTCTTGAAAACAAGCGTTTTAGCAGGAATTTTCTCATACTTTGGAGCTTAAGTATAAAGTAAGGTTTGCTTAATGCTGTAGTTTCAGAATAAACTGGAGTCAAGCCTAAATAGCCGTGTTTTTAGGAGAAAAAAGTTCCCCGCGCGAGCGTTTAAAGAGCATACGTACCATACATACATACATACATACTAGTGGTGCGCTCGAATAGGGCAAATGCATGGCGAGCGAGTAAATATATGAGTATAGGTAAAGATGATTTGTGAAGGAAATCGCTAAATAATAGCAATAATTAGGCATGAAGAGTTAACAACGAGAGTAGCTATAAACATTTTGGTTGAAACAAAGTTGCGCAAGGCAGTGCAGCAGGATTCTCCTTGCTCGTTAATTGAAAAATACTGGAACTGTGAACGCTTTACCTAACTTACGTAATTTGAAGCGCGGGCAAATATTTTGACGTACGCATACATACCTACTAGTGGTGTGCTTGAGCACAAATGGCGAGCGAGCCTAAAGACTATACTATTTTTATTAACTTCTAACACTGAAGCTACTGAAAATAAGGTCCAGTTTTTAAATTTAGCATACAGGGTAAAGGGATTTCAGTGCCATAATAACAACTCTCTGCAACTGCTTGAATTGAAGGAAAAAACAACAATAACAAAACAATACACGTTATTTAAAAGTTTTCTTTGTGATATTCTTTAGCTAAGTAGTGGTTGTAACACACAATGCTTTGACACAGCTGGACATGCACCTACACAGACTTACCTTCGCAGTAGTCTAGTGGACAATGTATTTTCAGGTAAATACTGTGCGCACGGCTTATAACCATGACAAAGAGCTCATTGACTTACCACCGCCACTAACTCGATTAGAAATGGAAGTCCCTTAAGTTGTCAAGTTTTAACTGTACCGGCAAAAGAATTCAAAACGATAAACAATTCAATTTCTCGGTTGATACGGGTGCTGAATCGATAAACCAGAGGATCTGTTTAGTGCAATTTGGGACGGGTCGAACCCACCTATAACTACCACAAAAACGCGAGGGTCAAAGTACAATGACGTACGGACGGTCAAAAACATATATACAAATACATAAATAAATAATAAACATCCGCCGATTTTCGATTGTGTTTACCCTGTGAAGTGTCTACGCTCGCTACGCTCGCCTCGCCCACTTATATATCTTGAAATCTCAGTAGGGGATTTGCATGATGACATCACGTAACATCCTACCACGCCCACCGATGGTATCACTGCACACCGTGTCCCATTGAAAATGTATTAGTTTTGCTGACCGCCTGGTCTATTTTTCGCTGTAGCACCAGCGCCAGGCTGCACAGAGCTTCCAAATTACAGGAATAGCTTTATTATGAAATTTACTAACTGCTGATAGCAAAAGTTTAAAATTTTCAGCCCTGGCTATTGGAATTCCTGGGAGTGAAATTTGGTGATGGTTATCTAACCACCCTACTTCTTCTTGGAACTCACCTTGAAAACTGAGACTGGCTGGTTTTTCTCAGAATTCTATAGCCTGGGGGTGGCTTGCTTCTTAGAAGCTGATTGTGGTGAAGATACTAATTTCTCTGGAGGGATTGGTGAGTCTTACAAGAGAATTAGAAAAGGAGATTGCTTTGTTCCTGAATGCTAAGATAACAGAAGAAAGAACAACATGGTGATCATTTCATAACTTTCCTAAGGATAAACTGATGAGAAAGAAGTGATTAATTTCTAAAAAGATAGGATTTGTATCATCAGCTGTTTTGCTCCACAATGTGGAAGAACTCTTGAATATCTTTGTGAAGGATGTTGTAACAAAAAGCATTGCTACAGGGACGGCAGTGGAGAATTGGCAAGCCTACAATTAATATTGCCTCTTATTACTGATCAAGTTTACTTTATTTAGATTGAGTATGTTTTTATGTTTATTTTAATTATCTTTCTCCCCTTAGTTCAATATGTATTCATGTTCTTTGATTGTTTAGTTACAGTTTAACCACAGTGTAAAACATGAAAGCAATAGTTATGCCAGTTCTGCAGGACATTAATGTCCGTGCATTAACTACCTAAAATAACCCACCTACTGTGGAGTTAAGTAATGCCATTAGCTAGCTACCTGTTGAAGAGGTAAAAAAAATGGTGAAGGGACATATAAATTCTAGTTAAAAACTAGCAAACAGGACATTATTACTGATACAGTCCATAGATACACAACAGTCCCACACGCTTTGTGAGAAAATTTATTACTGAGGGTGATAATGATGATGATAATGATAATAAAATACTATGAAGTGAATCAAATTGGTGGACCAATAATTGAGTGCACTAAGAGAAAAACCTGTTAATGCTAATTCAATGTCCAAACTTCTGATAGCTAGTAATGGAGTTAGCAAAATTGTGGTAAATATTTTTTCTTGTTTTTCGTTTATACCTTGATTCTCAAAGACAACTATCTGGATCTATATATATTCAATTTAGGAAGTATGCCTTAGACCTCTTTACTTTGTCACAAGTCACAGTATCGCGAGGCTGTTGTTTAGCTACATACCATTTTGCTCACCTTTCTTTTAAGTTGCCAATATTTGCTAGCAAATACATACCTTATATCTATCTCAACTTCACAACATGAAGCTGACTAAGAGTAAGATGTTCAACTATAGCTACTTGCTTTTATAAATGGTATTTCTGCCAGAGTCTGAGTCTGTCAGACAGGTGGTTCCATTTATGTCTCCTGACTAGTTTATGGAGATGATAACTTCACCACAATCAGGTTACTTCTAAGAAAATCCACAGCACAATAGGCAGGCCACCACCAGGCTATAGAATTCTGAGAAAAACCAGCCAGTCTCAGTTTTCAAGGCGAGTTCCAAGAAGAAGTAGGGTGGTTAGATAACCATCACCAAATTTCACTCCCAGGAATTCCAATAGCCAGGGCTGAAAATCCTAAACTTTTGCTATCAGCAGTTAGTAAATTTCATAATAAAGCTATTCCTGTAATTTGGAAGCTCTGTGCCGCCTGGCGCTGGTGCTACAGCAAAAAATAGACTAAGCGGTCAGCAAAACTAATACATTTTCAATGGGACACAGTGTGCAGTGATACCATCGGTGGTCGTGGTAGGATGTTACGTGATGTCATCATGCAAATCCCCTATTGAACACGACTGAGAGTCAGCTTCGCTCGCTTCTCTCGCTCGCTGAATTATATACTAGTGGTGCGCTCGAATAGGGCAAATGCATGGCGAGCGAGTAAATATATGAGTATAGGTAAAGATGATTTGCGAAGGAAATCGCTAAATAATAGCAATGATTAGGCATGAAGAGTTAACAATAACAGAATTACCTGAATAAACTTCAAAAGCAGTGGCAAAAAAGCGCAGCTTGACAAAGACTTAACAATTGTTTCAAGAAGAGAGTGGCTATAAACGTTTTGGTTGAAACAAAGTTGCGTAAGGCAGTGCAGCAGGATTCTCCGTGCTCGTTAATTGAAAAATACTGGAACTGTGAACGCTTTACCTAACTTACTTAATTAGAAGCGCGGGCGAAACTTTTTGACGCACGCATACATACCTACATATATATTATATATATATACTAGTGGTGCGCTCGAATAGCGCAAATGCATGGCGAGCGAGTAAATATAGAGTATATAGGTAAAGATGATTTGTGAAGGAAATCGCTAAATAATAGCAAAGATTAGGCATGAAGAGTTAACAATAACAGAATTACCAGAATAAACTTCGAAAGCAGTGGCAAATAACCCCAGCTTGACAAAGACTTCACAATTGTTTCAAGAAGAGAGTAGCTATAAACTTTTTGGTTGAAACAAAGTTGCGTAAGGCAGTGCAGCAGGATTCTCCGCGCTCGTTAATTGAAAAATACTGGAACTGTGAACGCTTTACCTAACTTACGTAATTAGAAGCGCGGGCGAAATATTTTGACGTACGTATACATACATAATTGGCGAGCGAGCGTAGCGAGCGAGACAGTATTAGGGGTGGATAATGCAAAATCGGGTATATGTTATATATATATATATGTATGTATGTATGGATGGTACGTATGCTCTTTAAACGCGCGCGCGGGAAACTTTCTCCAAAAAAGACGGCGTTTTAGGCTTGACCCCAGTTTATTCTGAAACTACAGCATTAAGCAAGCCTTACTTTATACTTAAGCGCAGAAGTGTGAGCAAATTCAGGCGAAAACGCTTGCTTTTCAAGAAACAAAAAGTTGATTCTACCGGTTACTATGGCATTGAAGACCCTTTTCCAGACTTAATTTCAAAATTTCGCCGTTTTATGGAGGGATACGGAGTGCAGGTTGTTGGTTGTCAAGAGCCTTTGGTAGTCAGAATGCCGTAGTATTAATGCTATGGAAGCTACTACTTCTCGAGGGAAGCTGAGATAAGTACGCAATTCCATATTTGTCAGCTAAATATGCAAAATTAACTCTGGCCTTTCTTTTTTGTAGCTAAGAGCTAGTTAACAGTGACTGGTAAATTCAAATAGTCAGATTGGCTCAAATTTGGTACTACAAAAGTTACCACTGCTCAAGAAAATGAGGTAAGAAAGTAATTTTGTATTTGTGTGCTAAAATGGATTGTCTTTTGTATTTGTAGGTGAGAGCTTGTTGTCAAGAATTCAAGGTAATTCAGATGGTCAAAGTAACTTCAATTTGATACTACAGTAGTTGTCAATACTCAAGAATGAGGTAAGTAGTAATTCCATAGTTGTTGGCTAAAATTACAAATAATAACACTGGTTTATTTTTTATCATAGCTGAGAGCTTGTTCAAGAGTTACTGGTGATTGAGATTATCAGAATGGCAGATGTTTGATACTACAAAAGTTACCATTAATCAGGTAAGAAAGTGATTTTGTATTTGTTTGCTGAAATAAAAGGTCATAACTGCTATTATAGTGTTTGCATTAACTAAGCTAAAACATAGTAACAATACTAAATATTATGTTACCTAACTATCAGGCTCGCTCGCCATTTGTGCTCAAGCACACCACTAGTATATATATATATCTGAAATCTCAATTGAACACGACTGAGAGTCAGCTTAGCTAGCTTCGCTCGCTTCGCTCGCTCGCTGAATAACATAATATACTGTACCCGATTTTGCATTATCCACCCCTAATACTGTCTCGCTCGCCATTTGTGCTCAAGCACACCACTAGTTGACGAGCGAGCGTAGCGAGCGAGACAGTATTAGGGGTGGATAATGCAAAATCGGGTATATGTTATATATAATGTATGTATGTATGGATGGTACGTATGCTCTTTAAACGCGCGCGCGGGGAACTTTTTCTCCTAAAAATACGGCTATTTAGGCTTGACTCCAGTTTATTCTGAAACTACAGCATTAAGCAAACCTTTCTTTATACTTAAGCTCCAAAGTGTGAGAAAATTCCTGCGAAAATGCTTGCTTTTCAAGAAACAAAAAGTTGATTCTACCGGTTACTATGGCATTGAAGACCCTTTTCCAGACTTATTTTCAAAACTTCGCCGTTTTATGGGGGGATACCGAGTGCCGGTTGTCAAGAGCTGTTGGTAGTTAGAATGCCGTAGTATTAATGCTAAGGAAGCTACTACTTCTCGAGGGAAGCTGAGGTAAGTACGCAATTCCATATTTGTTAGCTAAATATCCAAAATTAACTCTGGCCTTTCTTTTTTGTAGCTAAGAGCTTGTCAACAGTGACTGGTAAATTCAAATAGTCAGATTGGCTCCAATTTGGTACTACAAAAGTTACCACTGCTCAAGAAAATGAGGTAAGAAAAAAATAATTTTGTATTATTGTGCTAAAATTGATTGTTTTTGTTTTTGTAGGTGAGAGCTTGTTGTCAAGAATTCAAGGTAATTCAGATGGTCAAAGTAACTTCAATTTGATACTACAGAAGTTATCAATATTCAAGAATGATGTAAGTAGTAATTCCATATTAATTTTGTTGGCTAAATTTACACTGGTTTATTTTTTTATCGTAGCTGAGAGCTTGTTCAAGAGTTTGGTGTTTGAGATTATCAGAATGGTTGATGTTTGATACTACAAAAGTTACCATTAATCAGGTAAGAGAGTGATTTTGTATTTGTTTGCTGAAATAAAAGGTCATAACTGCTTTTATAGTGTTTGCATGAACTAAGCTAAAACATACTAACAATACTTAGTTTTATGTTACCTAACATCAGGCTCGCTCGCCATTTGTGCTCAAGCACACCACTAGTAATAGGTATGTATGCGTACGTCAAAATTATTCGCCGGCGCTTCTAATTAGGTAAGTTAGGTAAAGCATTCACAGTTTCAGTATTTTTCAATTAACGAGAGCGGAGAATCCTGCTGCACTGCCTTACACAACTTTGTTTCAACCAAAACGTTTATAGCTACTCTCTTCTTGAAACAATTGTGAAGTCTTTGTCAAGCTGCGCTTCTTTGCCACTGCTTTCGAAGTTTATTCAGGTAAGTAGAGACTTTAGATTCTCTGATGCTAACTGAGAATGGAAAGGGTTACACTGTGCACTACAGTTACATGTAATTTCTGTCATATTTTTCTGTAAAAAGAGTCTGCTCGCTCAACATGCATTTGCACTATTCGAGCGCACCACTAGTTAAGCGCATTCCTCAACTACACATTCCATGCGCGCCAGTTTATTCTGCGTTGTTAGCGATGGAAGATCGGGTGCTGGAGAGCGTGTTTAGAGAGTTACAGTTCCGGGTGTAAAGCCGAGCAGATGAAAGTCATGAAGGGAATTTTAAAAAGAGATGTTTAAAGGTATGAATGATGAATTGGTTGTGAGTAAATCGCCAAATAAAAATAATATCACTTGCAATAGTAGAGTCTTCAGTAATTAATTAAGCATTTGAGGGAGGATCAAGTGAAGTGTCCTGGTACTATTATTTACTGCAGATCATCCTACACAGACTGTGCCAATATTATAAAGAGCTATTTCAGCATATACTCTACTAATCCTCCTGGCTCATCTGACATTCCTGGATTTTGGCTAACTGACGCGTTCATGAGTTGCACTGAGGAAGTTGTGAAGGACAAAATAGTAGAGTTGTTTACGACCGAGTCTTGTCTCAGAGTTGTGGTTGCTACTGTGGCTGTTGGGATGGGTATCAATTGTCATGATGTTTGGCAAGTGTTTAGTTTTGGCTTACCAAGTGATATTGAGAGCTATGTTCAAGAAGTAGGTCGCACAGGTCGTGATGGACTTCCTTCACTTGCCACCTTAATCAAGAAAAAATCAGACAGAAGGTACATCGAAAAGGAAATGATGACATATGTTAACTTTACATCTTGTTTAAGAGATGCATTGTTTTTTAACTTTGATGATTATTCTCGTTCTTTTACTGGACCATTGTGTATGTGCTGCAGTATATGTAGCAAAGTATGTATGTGTTCAGCATGTCATTAAATTATAGTTCATTCATTGAAAACTATAATGAACATAATAACAAAAAAAATTTAATGTTCTATAAGTTTTTCAGTAACCTAGTCAACAATAGTTTGATGATCCATAGTATTTAAAACGTCTCTTGGTTTGGGGAATGAATTGTGAAATCTTCCTTTATGATAAGTGAAAAATTGAGACTTCAATAAATGTTGAACTATCATATCAGTCTTTCATAATAGAAGGTTTCTTGTGAGCTCTATAGGATTGAGTTACATCATTAATACTGTCAAAGTTGGTTACCAACCTTCGTGATAGATTAGCTGTTTTGTTTGAATGCAATTATCTTGATCGAATCTTTTACCAGGCGATTCAAATGTTCCTGGTGAAGGTCACAAGAAATATTGTGACCAGCACTCTCTGGCCATCACCTTCTTTTATTGCATCTGAGAACTCCATATAAAAAATGCCAAGACTTGTCGTCATACTTTTGCTATACTCAAGCACCTACAAAAGATTATTTTCAAAACGAAAGTAACATCTATATTCACCTCAATAATGTAATAGTGTAATGTTTTAGCTAGTTAATACGGTGCCTTTATGCAGAATAATAGTTGATAAACATGTTTAAATTTAGTTCGTTTTTAGGATAAAACAAACAATGTCATCAGATGAAGTAAGACTCCCATTGAATTTAAAGAGGGCAAAATTCTTGATGACATTTTCACAAAGAGACATCAATACAGACTTCCTTTTTTCTTCTGTCTCCATCCACAAATCCTCAGAATTAGAAACACCAGATATTTGCAGCATCTCACTGAAGGAACCCATGTTAAATGTTTTTAGTGTAGCAGTCAAAAGGTGGCCGATAATTAGAAGCTTGAAGAATTAATCACACTCATATTGTATTTGTGTTCAGGATCTGCTGAAGCGTTTGGTCTAGCAATTCGATTTCTTAGTTGGTACATTGTACCATGTTGCCTAGCAGAAGCAGTTGAATAGAAATACTTCCAGACCACCTGCAAACATAAATAATAATAATAATAATAATAATAATAATAATAATAATAACATCAAAATAAATAAACCATTAATGAATTAACTTTATTAAAAGTTCCTATGGCTGAGGCTACACAATTTCACTCTAATAGTCAATATTCAGTCCACTAAGAGTTTTTTTTTATTAAAAAAAAAGCAACACTAATAACCCCAACAAAATAGATGCACAAATTGAGTGCCTAAATGAATGAAGACTATTCTCAATTCTGAAGAATTTATGAAATCTAGCTTGTAAGTTTATTGTGTTTTAGAACCTGCAATAGCTACTTTATTCTGGCATATAATCGGAATAGCCCAATTAGAAGTTATTGCACAACCCATTCAAGCCTGTGAGTCTGCAACACAATCCCACCAGCCATATTGAAACTGATGAGAAGACACTTAACAACTTCATTCATGCCCCTTGTGAGGCATGCTTACTTTTAAGCAAGCGGTCCTGGGTTTGATTCCCAGTGGCGACCAAATATTTTTAATTTCAGTTTTGTTTAAAAAAAAAAAAGTTTATGAAGAGAGAGAGAATAGCTACATCTAATGAGTAAAAGAAGGCTGAGAAAGAAATTGTGGAATAACATAATTATAATCAACTTGGTCGACATCTCTTTGCCTTCTTTCAAACTTTGTGTGAACTAATGTATTACAGTGATGAATGAAACCTTTTATATATTGAATGCTGTCGGACATTAATAGAACACTGTGTGTAAAAATTCATATAGGATGGTTTTTTTCATTTCATTAAAAATTTTATACCAAAAGTCTATGATAATACAGCTAGAATGAAATAGTCATTAGCAGGTCATTTATTATTATTATTATAAGGTTGTACTAAATTAAATGTTTTAGTGTTTTACACATGTGCTCCAAATTTACACCTACAAATGAGAATATTATAGCAAAATTATTTTGTCACCCTAAACAACTGGTGTGATGAACAAGTGTTGGACAACATTCATGTCAGTCATTACTGTTGCCTGTGTGCATGTGCATCCTCTTGAATTGTGTATCTCATACAATTTCTTGTGTAGTCTTCAGTATCCATCAGACCTCAAATGAATTAAAACTCCTCCCAATGGTTTGAGGTTACCTCTGTTTTATAATTGCAAATGCACATTCTAGTATAAAAATTAACCTCAAATCATAGGCCGGAGTTCTGATTCATTTTGAGGTCAGATGAATACTGGAGACTGGAGGGACCACTGGAAACTATCTGAGACGGTAGAATACTGAAAAATTCTATAGTATATTTTATTCATTTCATCAAAATGTTACACCAAATGTCTACAATAGCAAAAATAGTTATGTCACCCTAAGCTACTGGTTTGATGAGCATATATTAAACAACATTCATGTCAGTGATAGTCTGTGTGCATGTACATTGTCCTCTTGGCCTTTGATCTGTCCTCCTATGACAGCCATAAGAAGGTATAAGATATGTGAAACAAGTTGATTATAATTGCTATTCATTGTAGTGTGTCATTGATGACTCCATATCAGAATAACAGATCTGCTCATATAGGATATTCAAGCACTACCTTGAAAGCTCTAAAAACATTAAACACATGTTTAGGTCAGCCCTCACTAAAGTGGTTGCCAAGGCAACCCTCATGAACTTAATTATGAACTAGAGCTGGATTCAAAGTGTGTGTGTGTGTGTATGTATGACTGCATATATTAATGTTGTATTTTGACCCACAGTTCATTTACACTCTGTGTCATTTTTTTTGTTTAGCTACCAAGTAGCTATAGCTATACATTATACACTCTACATAATATAATTATAATTCACAAATTATTTATTTGTCATGAGCCTACTGATTTTTTATAATATCATTTGCTTTGTAATATAATAAAAATGGCTTGCACTGAATTGTTTGGAGTGATTGCAGTGGTATTTGAAATTATTGACAAACATTTGTTTCTTTTGTTTAAAAAACACCTCTATAATGTCTTTTCTATTAATTAAACTCATTACTTGTATACATGAGTAGGTGTGGCTAAATGGGTGTAGTTATAATGGCCGCACCAATTCGATCTGGCTTCCTACTCCTCTGGACTCATATATTAACATTTTGTTTGGTCCCGCATCTCATTTATGCTCTGTACTCCACAGTGAGTGAAATTCCCTCCATATCAATTTAGTCATACCTTTCATTCACTAATTAGCTGATCATCTCCTTTCATTCAACTCTCCCATTAGCTAGTACCATTTCCCCCTTATATAAAATCTCTTAGACTATTAAAATTATAGCCTCTTGTATTGGAGTCAAGAGTGAGGGTTTACAGCCACTCTCCAGAGTGAGGGCTTACAGCCACTCTCCAGAGTGAGGGCTTACAGCCACTCTCCATAGCAGTTGCTGCCACAACATAATTATTTGAAACATCATAAGCGTGGCATGATCAGACAGTCTCCTTAGATGTTGTCACAACGAGCCATTAGTAACCTTAACCATTCATGATTTATATCATCATTAATTAACACTTGTCACGGTCCATTGATTCACACTGAATGTTGTGTATTTATGTCTGTGTATATGTACTAATAACCAGTCTTACCTCTGGGCTAAAAGAGTGAACAAGTAAGAACTAAGAGTATAGACTTATCGTATGATAGTATAACAATAAAAGTGACTGCAAAAACTATAACTACTAGAATACAACAGAACTGCAAAGGACAAGAAAAAGCAACAGACTATACTCTAAAAACACTATGAGTAGCTAGAAGAGACTAGGAGAGACAAAAGAGACTAGAAGAGACTATAGAGACTAGAAGAGACTAAAGAGACTAGAAGAGACTAAAGAGACTAGAAGAGACTAAAGAGACTAGAAGAGACTAAAGAGACTAGAAGAGACTAAAGAGACTAGAAAGAGACTGAAGAAACTAGAAAGAGACTAAAGAAACTAAAAAGACTCGGGCCAGCTTGCTGGTCGTTAATCGAATGCATCACTGTGATGTGGTGGTGTGTGTGTATGTATGTGTGAGTTTTCTCCTTGTGGTATAGTTGATTGTTCTGTTACAACCATCCTCACATACAAGAGAAACTAAAGAGACTAAAGAGACTAAAGAGATTAAAGAGACTAAGAGAAACTAAAGGGACTAAAGAGACTATAAGAAGAGACTAAAGAGACCAAGAGAGACTTAAGGGACTAAAGAGACTAGAAGAGACTAAAGAGACTAGAAGAGACTGAAGATACTAGAAGAGACTGAAGAGACTTAAGAGACTAAAAGAGACTAAAGAGACTAGAAATGACTAGAAGAAACTAAAGAGACAACTAGTTAGCTATTTAGTTTATGCTGTAGGGAATCATGTTCTATGAATAACTCTTAAAATGATGTAATGAGAGCACAACTTACATGAAGAAAAACAACCCCATAACTCGGGTGGCCTGTTATATCTTGAAGGACTCTCTCATCTTAGAATGTTTTTGTCGCATCTTATTTGGCAGTTTGTACATACAGTTGGTGCATCATTTTAGTAAGCTGATAGCTACATATATACATAGCTAATCTATGCTAGATATCTTAAAATTACAATTGTATTTTAGGTTAGTGACCCTTGTGATAACTCAAGATATTCACTAATTGCCCAGCTCAATACTCTCAAATAAGCTATGTAGTTATGACAACCAGTCTAGCTTACCGGTGTTCCTAGTTTTTACAACTACTTTTCTCTACAAATCTACCTAACCAAGCCAGAGCAGCTGCTAAAATGTCAGCTTGGGGTGTGGGGAGCCCAATGAACCAAAACTCCAGTGTTATAGCTATAGCCAACTTTTAACCAATCCTAGTAGGACTAGTGAAGATATCTAACAGAACAAACCACTTGTACATCTCATCATTAGTCTCACACTGTGTGACCAAAGTCAGCATTTTTGTGACCTGTTCAGTTCATGATCCAACATAATTTAGACAAGTATGGTGCTATAAAGTTTACTGAGTTTATGGTGCTTGTTTACTTATAGTTTACTGAGTATATTGTGCTATATACTGAATTGTATGGTGCTAGTTTACTGAATTGTATGGTGCTAGTTTACTGAATTGTAAGTGGTAGTTTACTAAGAGCATGATGCTCATTGACTGGATTGTTCATACAAAGTGCAAGTAAAATTATTGAATACAAAGTATTAAGTGAATAAGTGAATAAAACATAAGCCAACACATACAAAATACATACAGAATATAATAAGATATTGTCATCGCTTGATGTGAGGGGTAACAATGATAAAGTTTCCATCAATTGACAGTTCAAATCTGTCATCATTATTTTCTCTTTTTGTGGTTTTAAAATTGGCTGACAGACCAAAATTTACTTTATCACAGCTACTGTCAATCAATGTAGAGTGACGTAATGCTGTACGAAGATCATAACGAAATTCATGCCCACTCTCTGTCAGGTCTATCTCCTTCACTTGAGCACAACGATTCTCCAACATGTCATTTTCTTCTGCTCCGTAACCACACGATGTCACACTCAACTTCACAACAAGCCAGCAGAAGTGATTCACAGTCATGGCATGAACAAACTGCGGTGGGATGGTTAACTTCAACAATATGTAGAAGAAGCGGTCTGGCCATTCTGTGTACTCTTTTCTATAGGGAAGATAAGAGACAAGGAGCTCGGCAAATGATGGAGTGTTTGGAGAGAATTGTCTTGGAATGGAAACTTTCATGGACTTGACACGATAAGGTACACTTGATTTGCTGATGATGTCTTTGACAATCTTCATTCTCTTTAATTTCATATTCTGAGGTGTGTTACAATGATCTCCTGTTTCTGGAAACCAACAAACAATACATAACACAGAAACTGAGTTAGAATGATTCCTCCAAACACTTAGCACCACTAGCTTGCTACTCTACATTAGCTTGCTACTATACATTAGCTTGCTACTATACATTAGCTATACATTAGCTTGCTACTATACACTAGCTTGCTACTATACATTAGCTTGCTACTATACATTAGCTATACATTAGCTTGCTACTATACATTAGCTATACATTAGCTTGCTACTATACATTAGCTTGCTACTATACATTAGCTTGCTACTATACATTAGCTATACATTAGCTTGCTACTATACATTAGCTTGCTACTATACATTAGCTTGCTACTATACATTAGCTTGCTACTATACATTAGCTTGCTACTATACATTAGCTTGCTACTATACATTAGCTTGCTACTATACATTAGCTTGCTACACTATACATTAGCTTGCTACTACACATTAGCTTGCTACACTATACATTAGCTTGCTACTATACAATAGCTTGCTACTATACATTAGCTTGCTACTATACATTAGCTTGCTACTATACATTAGCTTGCTACTATACATTAGCTTGCTACTATACATTAGCTATACATTAGAACCCGTTGCTATATTGTTACTAGGTGTACTAACTTGGTAAGTGTGCACTATTTTTTGCCTTTAGGTATATGAACTGTGAATACTAACCACCCTTGGGGTATTGCTATTTTTGAGTTTTAGTTTAAGGGGAGCAGGTTATGTGAGGCCAGATATGCCAGGGTCTACTACTCTCTCATATCCACCTGTATGGGACCAGCCCTACCATAAAACTCTCCTGCTGCTCTCTCATACCGCAGGAATTTACCATAGCTAGCTGCTTTATTGCTTACTGCAGAGCACCCCAGTAGAGTTAGATCTGGAGATAACAGCTGGCAGCTACAATGCTAAAGTAAACTTGCTAAAGTAAACTTGAGGGTGTGCTTCAATTGAATTTTAATTGAATTTTAATTTTGGGCCGGAAACACGGAAGAATTCGCTTGACACCGAAAATGCTGATAAACAAAGTTGCTAGTGGTAACTGGGCCGGCCTGGGTAAACGGGATCTAAAATAGTTAGAGCATGCTCTTAGGTACTGGTGGATTTAGTGCACAAAGCCCTCGGGCCTATGGCCCTTGGGCTTCAGTGCACTAAATGCACCAGTACCCAAGCGCTTATGCTCTAACTATTACTTAGCTTGCTACTATACATTAGCTATACATTAGCTTGCTACACTATACATTAGCTTGCTACTATACATTAGCTTGCTACACTATACATTAGCTTGCTACTATACATTAGCTTGCTACTATACATTAGCTTGATACTATACACATTAGCTTGCTACTATACATTAGCTTGATACTATACACATTAGCTTGCTACTATACATTAGCTTTCTACTATTATTACAATTCATTTCTCAGACCAAAAAATATTATTTGGCTTATATCTAATCTGGTGTCAATATGAAAACAGTAGGTACAAGTGTAAGTGACTCTCACAGGTAGCTTTAATGCAAAACTTTAATTCCAGCTGTTGGTAAACTACTCTGTATAAAGCCAAATTACCACAGGCATTACGAACAACATGCTCCCGTAACTACAATATAACTGGACGTTAGTATAGCTACGACAACAATGATAGGGGCTAGTACCTACGACATGCTGACTGCTTCACATTTTGTAAAAAAAATCAGCTTAAAGAAAGTTCATTACCTAATTAAAACGTTAAACGTTAGTAATCTCCAAAAATCAGAGCATGACAGACAGACATACAAATGAACAAGACGGCTGGCTATTATAGCCCTCTCTCGCATGCACACTGAGGGTAAATAGCTGAGGTTTCCATTAGCAGCTACTATTTTCTCATCATCAACCATTTATTCCATACTGATGCTAGCTCGGGGTGACAGTGACATTTGAAAAACATTTAAAAACTCACTAAACTGATCTATTATTTAGACAACTATATATATATATATATATATATAATATCAGTGCCATGTTTTGCTGTTAAATATTATTATTGTTGTTGTTATTATTATTATTGTTATTTTCATTATAAGTGGTGTGCTTGAGCACAAATGGCAAGTGACCCTGCCTAGTTAGGCTACCAAGTGAAGTCGCTTTTTATTAAATATTCATAACTCATTCTCTTTCTTCTCCACACAACATCACCACTTACAGTTTGTTGTATGATCTCTTTACCTAAAGTAATGATATTTCTGTAATTAAGGATGGCATAAGTGATAGAAGTACAAATATATAGCCGAGAATTCTAACAAGCATTCTTCTTTCACCACTGTTGTAATGAAGCACCAATCAGGTATCAATACAGCTATGCAATTTAAATGGCAACGTAAATGCTATCTTAGTAAGCTAAACATGTAAATGACACTCACCGATAGTTTCAACGCAGAACTCCAATTCAAACACTCAGTTAGCTTCTTAGCATAAAGAAAACTATAGCATGCTACAAGAAATTATTAGCTCATATGATTACGATGTGATTAAAGGGGAGTTACCCACAAAATTAGTACCTATGTACTACTACTACTACCACTACTACTACTACTACTACTACTACTACTACTACTAATATTATTATTATTACTCATTATTATTATTATTATTATAGTACGGTGCATAAATTACCCATTCAAAAATGTATGGGAAAAATCGCTGTTCAATTGAAATTGTATGGGGAATAGCATGGTAACTAAGTGGAAACTAAGTGAAATACCGCGGTAGCTAAGTGAAATAGTACGGGTAAGTGTGCAAGCATGGACCGTTAACCTTGGAAATGTACAGTTTGAGTAGTTTCTAGTTGGAGACAATGTCATTCTTTACCACAGAAGCTCTACCCGTATTAGACGGAATGTTTTTCAACAGATTCGGAGGGGCCGTACGTTGAAAAAGAAGTTCCAGCGGAAGCTAATCCTGAAATAAGGAGATAGTGAGTGAACAATACAGTGTAGCTACAATTGCAAATGATTTTTTAAAATGCTGGGCTACTATTAGCGAGTGATAGCACAGGTAACCTGTCTATTAGGGATTAATAGTACGAGTAATGCAATTGAGATAGCATGAGGTGAAGCCGAGTGCTATTTCAATTGATATGAACAACATCCACAACACAATATTAAATTATTACCTTGCAGAGGTTGATTGATAGAAGAGCTATCCATACTAATGACATCCATGGATAGAGAGTCACTACAGTCAGTTGAATGTTCAGAGTGAACAAAATGGACATCTGGAGCTTTACTCTTCGGATAAACAGGTAGAGTAGCTTCACTCCCAAGACTGACTTCTTCCATGCTTGGCTTTACAGGAGCATCTGTCATAAAAATCCAACAATGAGATAATTACTCATATACTGTAGTCAATATGTTTCTAGCTGCTTCTGAGGAGGAGGGCCTAAGAGTCAAAGTAAATGAAATATCGTAGTATTGATTTTGATTTTGTCTAGCTATATATTCCATTTGTTATAAATTGTGCTATTTTGGATATTGAATATAGTGCAAGTACTCAAGTAATGGTCAAGGTTTGTCCCTCTTTATATTTTCCAACAAAGAATTTTTTTTTAAATCTCAATGCATTCCAGTACTTATTTTTACATCGACTTTGCTGGCAAGAGAGGAATAAGTTGTCCAGGGCGATCAATCCTCCCCCAACTATTGCCTACACATCTCAGTTATTGGCAATGCATGTATCTTGCAACAGGAATACAAAACTAGACGATATGGACAGCACCACTGTATTCTACATATTTGATAACCCTTTACCTAGTTTTTGTTGTTTAACACTAAGATATAACAGACGAATGACAAACAGCGCAAAATTTTGTGAATCCAACTTTTAAGCACACACACTTCAATCATAATTTGCTTCGATCCTTCCTCTTCATTAAAATAGCTAAAGCAAGTAAGTCTTCACTCTTTTCTGACTGCTATTGGATTGCTTGCATTTATCATCGTGTTCTACAGATTCAGCTATAGGTTCTGAACCCTTTCTCATCTTATTGGGCCAGTTTTGTTTGTATTTTTTCTCTGAATCTGTAAACAAGTTTTTTGAAAAATTAGTGATGGCTATAAAATAACAGAAAAAACTGGTAAGGTAAATGGGTAAAATCAGAAAGTAGCAAACTTTCATTTTTTTTTGTTAAGTTAAGGTAGAATATTTAGTTTTTATAGCCAACAAATTATACCCGCTTTTTATTTTTAGGAACAGAACAGTACAGATTAAAAATGGCCTCCCAGTATACGGTAGTCCACACAACTTAGGTACCATTACTACTGCTGCTGATGATTGAAGGTTGCCAACAATTGACGACTTATGCTAAAACAAAATTGCTCTATGGCAACTGTTTCTATGGGCTTTCTTCTACAAAGTTATTACAGTGTTTTTGAGAGCAGTTAATGTTATTATCGAGCGAGCGAAGAATTGCTGGTAATAGAAGTAGCAGAATGGCTTAAATTTAATACTACAGACTTATCACTACTCAAGAATTTAAGGTAAGAAAGTAGATTTGCTGTAATTAATGGCAATTGCTAGCTATATAATATAGAATCCATTTTTGTCATCATGAAATAAAGCTTCTTCAGGTAAAATGCATCATAATAGTTTTATGGAAACCTAACAAAGCAGGCTTGCTTGCCATTTGTGCTCAAACACATCACTAGTTGGCAAGCAAGTGAAGTGAGCGAGACACTACACAGTGGTGTCAAATTGAGAATCAGAGATATTTGTTTATATATATGTGTGGATGTACATATGTCACTTGTACTTTGACCCTTGCATATTTTTGTGTTAGTTTGGTCCCAAACTTCACTAAACAGAATCCTCTGGTTTAGCGATCATTACCTGTATCATCCTGAAAAATTGAATTCTTTACCGCTTTCCATTTCTATTTGAGTTAGCGGCAGTGGTAAGTTAATGCGCAATTTGTCATAGTTATAAGCCCTACACAACATTACTTGACAATTCATTGTCCACGAAGGTAAGTCTTGCATATGTATGTCCAGTTGTGGGAAAGTATTGTGCGTTATAGCTAGTATGAAGAATACCACAAAGAAAACATTTAAATAATGTTACTTGTTTTGTTTTTGTTGTTGTTGCTTTTTTTTATTCAAACATTTGTGGGAGTGGTTACTGTGGGAGTGGTTACTGTGGGAGTGGTTACTGTGGGAGTGGTTACTGTGGGAGTGGTTACTGTGGCATTGAATCCCCTTTTCCGTATAATGCGTAATTTAAAAACTCACCGTTTTTTTGAGCTTCTAAGAGCCGCTTGTTGGTTATCAAGAGCTACTGGTGGTCAAAATGGCTTCTAAAAAAGCTACCACTACTCGGGGGAAGCTGAGATAAGTACATAATTCCTTATTTGTTAACTAAAGTTACAAAAATAACTCTGACCTTTTTTCTTTGTAGCTGAGAGCTTGTTCAAGAATTACTGGTAATAGAAGTAGTCAGAATGGCTTAAATTTAATACTACAGACTTATCACTACTCAGGATATTAAGGTAAGAAAGTAGTTCTGTATATATTTGTTGTAATTAATGTTTAACTGCTAAGAATCCAATTTTGTCATCATGGCAAAATTCATCATAAACAATATTGTAGTTTTATGCAACACAACAAGGCAGGCTCACTTGCCATTTGTGCTCAAACACACCACTAGTGTATATATATGTATATATATATTATATATATTATATATATATATTGTTGCTAGATTGAATATCTATACATCATAAAGTCATGTTGTATACACATACCTACAACAAGTACTTCTTTTTCTTGGGCTGTGATATTCATAAATTTATCAGGTTCATTACTGGTCTTCAATATGGGAGGTCCCATTTGGATCTCAGGAGCTGTAGTTTCATGCTCAGAATTGACAGGTCCACCAACTTCCATCTCATCGCGGGTTTTGTCAGAGCCATTGGACTTAGCTGGAATTATTACAGAAGTATTACAATATTGGTATAACTATAATATGTATACACACATATGACTATTACTATATATATACACACACATATGTATACATTATATTATATATATAATAATCTTCACAATTATTTATCTCTCTTATGAATCTTTGAAATAAGAAAATTCTGATACTGTAGCATAGAAGTACTTAACAGTTTGAAGACAAAACTGAAGAGTTCGGGTGCCCATTAGTAGTTGTAGCTCAGTGCTAGTATGTCTAGCAAGTGGTCCTGGTTTCGCCCATTGACCGCCAGACACTTCCTGTCTCTGCATTGTATAGAGGCTTTTTAAACAATGCAGAAACAGGAAATGTCTGACTGTCAATGGGTGAACCCAGGACCACTTGCTAGACACATGCACTGTAAAAAATGGGGTGTTCCACTACACCTTTAATGGGGTGTAGTGGAACACTTCTGTATTGTGGGGTGTTGTGCTACACTCTGAAGTGTTTGGTAACACTGTGGAGTGTAGCATGACACCCTTATAAGCTATAGTGACTTTACTACACTTCTGTGGAGTGTATCAGTACGCCCATGCAGACTTGCTACTTTAAGAGGTGTTCAACTACTGACACAGTGGTAGGAACTAGCTAGTGGGCTGACTACAACTTTGGCCAGTTTGTTGATGGAAATAATTATTGAATGTTTACAATTAATGTGCATATCATTATGCTGGTCTTATGTGGTTCACAATTTAGTGGGCAAGATTCTATAAAGCACACTTTATGCATCATTGTGCAAGCTATATTCATAGTGGCTAGCTTTACTAATTTCAATTTAATGTTTTTATTCACAGCACTAACAACGAGGAAGCTGGAGAGCTTAAAGTTCTAATGAAGAATTTCAAGGCATGCTTGGTAGCTAAGTTTGAGAACAACACAGCTAAATATGTATATGTGGTTATTTCTAATAGTTATTAAAATTATATTATTATGATGACATTAACCTTTAAGTAATGAGTCTCATTGGTTTCATCTGCCAGGGATAGTCTAGGCTTTAAAAAAAAAAAAAAAGGAGACAATTAAATAAAACCTGAGATTGCATTTCTGCTATGCAGCTTACATCTTAATAATATGGTAAAAGTAAAAACAGCATTTGTCTTTGCACAAATCAACTTACCATAGCAATTGAAAAGGTGACGCTTTACCGAACCACTTTGAGAAGCCGTTTAAGATGAAACAGTTGTAAACCCCTTTACCCAATTAATTGATTAGCACAGTTGCGTACAACCCTTGAATATGAACTCGGAACAAACTATATATTAGTTGTAAGACACTAGGATCATCCGTGCATTGGGTAACAAGCTGTAAGCTTAGAATTTAAATCAACCGCTTTTGGTTTGTGTAGGCTTTACTCACTGTTCTGTCACGGTGTTGCTACCAAAACTGAGTTCAATAATCTAGCTTTTTTTTTTTCTTTTTTCTTTTTTTAATTAAATATATACAATACAATACAATACAAAATAATATAAACTGAGTTACAGTCAAAAAACAAATGAAATTAAATCAGTTTAGATGTGCTTCTGAGGTCACCAGTCTACTGCTGGTATTCTTACAGCATGTCCAATGGATGATCTGGCTCAAATGGCTTGGATAGAGGACCGTAGAAGAGAAAAGGATAGGCGGCATCGTAACCATTGAAGAGTACTGCTATAACTGTGTTCCCACTTATTGGCGACCATGGACGCTAAATTTTTTATAGAATATATTGGCTTCCTTTGCTATGCCACCCGTAGTAGAGAGTACAACTGGTGTGAATGTGGCGTGTTCCACTTCTCTAATTCTCTCCTCATATGCCTGTTTCTTGGCTTGTTCGTGCTTCCTATACACCATTTGCATGTCTGAATGTTTGTTGGAAGGGGCATAGGGGTTGAATACCCTTACATCAAAATATGTTATTTCGTGATTGCCGCCCCAAACACCGTTTGCTGCAATGTCGAGTCTTGCTCCTGGCTGTGAGTTAGCAGTCGCACCATTCAGTTCTTCAAACACGGGCTGAAGGCCAGGCTCAATACATACATCCTTGCACACCTCAGTTAAGAGTGTTGCTGTCAAATTCCGTATTTCGTTGTGTCTTATGGATGGAAACCCCCCTTTGGGGCATGAAAGGGCATGCTCAACTGAGAAGACGGCCCCACATGCACATTTAGCTGGTAGTCTCCCAGGGGTGTCCAGCCATAGCGCAGTGCGAGGGCGTCGTGAAATGCACCCCTGTGTAGAGCGGAGCCGTGTTCCATTAGTGGGAGCACTGTCAGCCAGGTTTATGATCCTTTTTCCTTTGCTAGGTTCACTGCTCTCTTCTGGCTGGCAGATAGCAATTTCATGAGGTCTTCGGCATCCTTTGAGTTTTCTTCCACGATATGTGTCCTCACCCTATTCTTGGATTTGAGTTGCTGAGCGATAATATCAAGTCCATATTCATCGTCCTGTGATAGGATGTGAGTGCAAAGAGAGGAGATAATCATTAAGGAGTGGTGGTATTCCTTGCAGGCACGTTTGGAAGGGGTGGTGATTTAGCTATAAAGTAGCTAATAGTAGCCCCGTAGCTCAACGCAAAAAAAGCTACATAATAAAGCGAGGGGACGGCGAGACCCTTTACCAACCTAGAACCTCTACACTCGATTAGCGGTTGGTAAAGGGATTGGGTACATGAGACTAACTTTTCATTATGGCGGTTCGGTTAAATGAAAGTATCTCTCTCAGCTTTCAAGAGTAAGTTAAAAGCTTTGCACCCCTTAAAAAAAGTAATGCCAATCTAGTAATACTCTCGTGATGTGGGAGAGGAGGACTGTCTAATAATTCTGTACATTAGTTTCGTAAGTAGTTTGAGACAAGTAGTGTGTACAAGGTGCCTGTTTGAGTTTGCTAGTATGTAAGTCTGACAAAAATGAAAACTGGTTGTTTGCTATGTAAACTTGACATGAGTCATCTTCAGTGGTTTCACAAGACAGCTGCATTAGGCTTGTATGTTTGTCCCCCCTCCATCTAATCCTATCATTAGTTAGCAAGTGTCTAAAGGGTACTACTTGTCACTTACTCGTAATAATATCAGTGAAATTAAAAATTCGCTCACCTAATAGCTAGACTAGCTAAATGGAATGGCGGTACAACTATAAAAATTAAATGGAATCATATAGCTATTATATCCATGTAATTTTTATACAGCAGGACCACAACTGTATTATCTTGTCCAGTAGTGATGGCATTTCCCATTGGCTTATTTTGCAGGTAGCAACATGCTGCTGATGTATCAATGCCAGTCAATACAAGATGTTGGCGAAACAAGTGTCATGAAGTAAGTTGATAACGGGTGTGAACATAACCAGGCCTCATCCCTAATAGTGATAATGTTGGTGGCCCTGCCTCTTTTATTGTCTAGGTACTAATCTTTCCAGGGTTTTTTTTTGTTTGTTTGTTTTTGTTTTGGGGCACGACTTAGGTTCACCTGCATTGAGTCTACCACACTGGATTTATGTCCAAACCAAAAAGTTGAAGACTTACTGATATTCTCCTATTACTTGTTACAGGGTGGGCATTATTAGGGTAAACTTGTAGTTGTGCGTTCCCTGGCTGCTTTGGCTGTCTCTTTAGCCTATGGCTTTGACCCATTCTTGGTTGATGCTCACACTTTGCTGGCAAGTCTATACATGCTTTATTAGTGACAGTCTCATTGCACTGCTTATCTGCTGATGCTATCCCTTACCTTATGACCTTACCATGCACCCTTCACTTGGCTATTCTTTTGTACTAGACCTTCCCTAGCATCCTCAGGTTGTCCTCCAGCTCCCACTCTTTGGGCCCTAATAACACTAGAGTTGAAACAAGTAGGAAAGTGTTGGTTGGCCTGTGCTGTTGCATATAGAACAGAGATATTATAAAGTATCAAGTATCATAGTTGCTGAGGCTAGTGGTTCTGTAGTATGCAATGATATTGGTGCCATTGGCGCTGAGGGTTCACACCTTTGGTGCTTCATTAGCTTGGCTTGATAACTAATTTTCTTTTCCATTAGAATTAATATTGTCATAACCTTTTCTTTTTTTTTTCATTTCCTAGATTTCATGGTGCTTGGGCTGCTGCTATCTGTACTGAGGTTCTGGTGTTCTTGATTGAAGAAGAGAATAATGGTAAGTCTCTAGGCATGCACTACTGTTATCATTGTACATACACGTACTAATACTAACACTGCATTCACGAAGTAGTACTGCACACGAAGTGCTAACACTGTGCATGCACGTAGTACTATGCACGCACATAGTACTATGCACGCACATAGTGCTAGCACTGTGCATGCACGTAGTACTATTACTGTGCACGCACATAGTGCTAACACTGTGCACACACATAGTGCTAACACTTTGCACACACATAGTGCTAGCACTGTGCATGCACGTAGTACTATTACTGTGCACGCACATAGTGCTAACACTGTGCACACACATAGTACTATTACTGTGCACGCACATAGTGCTAGCACTGCATGCACGCACGTAGTACTAACACTGTGCACACGCATAGTGCTAGCACTGTGCATGCACGTAGTACTAACACTGTGCACGCACATAGTGCTAGCACTGTGCACGCACGTAGTACTATTACTGTGCATGCACATAGTGCTAGCACTGTGCATGCACGTAGTACTGTTACTGTGCACGCACAAAGTGCTAGCACTGTGCACGCACGTAGTACTAACACTGTGCACGCACATAGTGCTAACACTTTGCACGCACATAGTGCTAGCACTGTGCATGCACGTAGTACTATTACTGTGCACGCACATAGTGCTAACACTGTGCACGCATATAGTGCTAGCACTGTGCATGCACGTAGTACTATTACTGTGCACGCATATAGTGCTAACACTGTGCACGCACATAGTACTAACACTGTGCATGCATGTAGTACTATTACTGTGCACGCATATAGTGCTAGCACTGTGCACGCACGTAGTACTAACACTGTGCACGCACATAGTGCTAACACTCCACGCACGTAGTACTATTACTGTGCACGCACATAGTGCTAGCACTGTGCATGCACGTAGTACTATTACTGTGCACGCACATAGTGCTAGCACTTTGCATGCACGTAGTACTATCACTGTGCACGCACATAGTGCTAACACTTTGCATGCACGTAGTACTATTACTGTGCACGCACATAGTGCTAGCACTGTGCATGCACATAGTGCTAGCACTTTGCATGCACGTAGTACTATTACTGTGCACGCACATAGTGCTAACACTTTGCATGCACGTAGTACTATTACTGTGCACGCACATAGTGCTAGCACTATGCACGCATATAGTACTAACACTGTGCATGCACGTAGTACTATGCACGCACATAGTGCTAGCACTGTGCACGCACGTAGTACTATTACTGTGCACACACATAGTGCTAGCACTGTGCATGCACGTAGTACTATTACTGTGCATGCACATAGTGCTAACACTGTGCACGCACATAGTGCTAGCACTGTGCACGCACGTAGTACTATTACTGTGCACGCACATAGTGCTAGCACTATGCACGCACGTAGTACTATTACTGTGCATGCACATAGTGCTAACACTGCACGCACATAGTGCTAACACTGTGCACGCACATAGTGCTAGCACTTTGCATGCACGTAGTACTATTACTGTGCACGCATATAGTGCTAACACTGTGCATGCACATAGTGCTAGCACTGTGCATGCACGTAGTACTATTACTGTGCATGCACATAGTGCTAGCACTGTGCATGCACGTGGTACTAACACTGCACGCACATAGTGCTAGCACTAATCACGCACGTACTATTACTGTGCACGCACATAGTGCTAACACTTTGCATGCACGTAGTACTATTACTGTGCATGTACATAGTGCTAGCACTTTGCATGCACATAGTGCTAGCACTGTGCATGCACATAGTGCTAGCACTTTGCATGCACGTAGTACTATTACTGTGCACGCACATAGTGCTAGCACTGTGCATGCACATAGTGCTAACACTTTGCATGCACGTAGTACTATTACTGTGCATGTACATAGTGCTAGCACTTTGCATGCACGTAGTACTATTACTGTGCACGCACATAGTGCTAGCACTTTGCATGCACGTAGTACTATTACTGTGCACGCACATAGTGCTAGCACTTTGCATGCACGTAGTACCATTACTGTGCACGCACATAGTGCTAACACTTTGCATGCACGTAGTACTATTACTGTGCACGCACATAGTGCTAACACTTTGCATGCACGTAGTACTATTACTGTGCACGCACATAGTGCTAGCACTTTGCATGCACGTAGTACTATTACTGTGCACGCACATAGTGCTAACACTTTGCATGCACGTAGTACTATTACTGTGCACGCACATAGTGCTAACACTTTGCATGCACGTAGTACTATTACTGTGCATGCACATAGTGCTAGCACTTTGCATGCACGTAGTACTATTACTGTGCACGCACATAGTGCTAACACTTTGCATGCACGTAGTACTATTACTGTGCACGCACATAGTGCTAGCACTTTGCATGCACGTAGTACTATTACTGTGCACGCACATAGTGCTAGCACTTTGCATGCACGTAGTACTATTACTGTGCACACACATAGTGCTAACACTGTGCACACACATAGTGCTAACACTTTACATGCACGTAGTACTATTACTGTGCACACACATAGTGCTAACACTGTGCACACACATAGTGCTAGCACTGTGCACGCATATAGTGCTAGCACTGTGCACGCACATAGTACTAACACTGTGCATGCATGTAGTACTATTACTGTGCACGCACATAGTGCTAGCACTATGCACGCACGTAGTACTATTACTGTGCACGCACATAGTACTAACACTGTGCACGCACATAGTGCTAGCACTGTGCACGCATATAGTGCTAACACTTTGCATGCACGTAGTACTATTACTGTGCACACACATAGGTAATATAATTTACAAGTCTCACCTGGGATGAACTAATAGTCTCTTCTATCATTGTGTTAACATGAACTTGATTTCACACTACACGTACATACATAGTGTCTTCTTCAGTTGTACAAGTATAACTTACTATGAAGTATCTGTATTTGCTAAGGAGCTATATTTGCAATACTTCTAAAGTATTTTGACCCCAACTCTGATGTCTTTTCCACATTATATCGGGCAATATAAGTAACCATCACATACAGGGCTAGCAGAAATGCAATGATTTGATGTTGGCCATTACATTGAAAGTGACCTTTCTTAGCATATACATAGCTAGCTACACTCAACCCACTATGTACCACATATAGATGGGCATTAATTAGGACTGCACATGCCCTATTAATTGCCTTATTTAATTGTGTGATGTGCTGTGACATTTGCCCTGTGATTGGCTCTGCTACCAACATATACATGCATATATTATGTCTTACAGGGATGGAGCTGTAGTCCAGGGAGCCATACAATGTCTACAGGGCCTAACATGCAGATCAGCTCTCTTTAAAGTCTCCATTGCTTGACTGTGGGCGGGTTGTCTGCTTACTCCACAGAGTCCTTTCCATCTAGTGAGTGACCTAAACTCAATACATGATAATTGAATTGTACCTACATTTAGTTGTTGATTTATGTTTTGTTTTGTTGTTGTTGTTTTTTCCTTACTTTATTAATGAAATGGACATCGTATTGTCCATTTGATGGCCTAATATAAAGGACCGTCATGCAGGGTTTCATGCGTGATTTTCACTGGGGGTGGGAGACACTGTAATTAACCATGTGTCCACTTCATTAGGTCACCATGTGTCCACTTTATTAGGTCACCATGTGTCCATTTCATTAGGTCACCATGTGTCCACTTCATTAGGTCACCATGTGTCCACTTCACTAGGTCACCATGTGTCCACTTCATTAGGTCACCATGTGTCCACTTCATTAAGTCGCCATGTGTCCACTTCATTAGGTCACCATGTGTCCACTTCATTAGGTCACCATGTGTCCATTTCATTAGGTCACCATGTGTCCACTTCATTAGGTCACCATGTGTCCACTTTATTAGGTCACCATGTGTCCACTTCATTAGGTCACCATGTGTCCACTTCATTAGGTCACCATGTGTCCACTTCATTAGGTCACCATGTGTCCACTTCATTAGGTCACCATGTGTCCACTTCATTAGGTCACCATGTGTCCACTTCATTGGGTCACCATGTGTCCACTTCATTAGGTCACCATGTGTCCATTTCATTAGGTCACCATGTGTCCACTTCATTAGGTCACCATGTGTCCACTTCATTAGGTCACCATGTGTCCACTTCATTAGGTCACCATGTGTCCATTTCATTAGGTCACCATGTGTCCATTTCATTAGGTCACCATGTGTCCATTTCATTAGGTCACCATGTGTCCACTTCATTAGGTCACCATGTGTCCACTTCATTGGGTCACCATGTGTCCACTTCATTGGGTCACCATGTGTCCACTTCATTGGGTCACCATGTGTCCACTTCATTAGGTCACCATGTGTCCACTTCACTAGGTCACCATGTGTCCACTTCACTAGGTCACCATGTGTCCACTTCATTAGGTCACCATGGTGTCCACATTAGGTCACCATGTGTCCACTTCATTCACCAGGTCACCATGTGTCCATTTCATTAGTCACCTGTGTCCACTTCATTAGGTCACCATGTGTCCATTTCACTAGGTCACCATGTGTCCACTTCATTAGGTCACCATGTGTCCACAGGTCACCACTTCATTGGTCATCCATGTGTCCACTTCATTGGTCACCATTGTCCACTTCATTAGTCACCATGTTTCCATTTCATTAGGTCACCATGTGTCCTTCATTAGGTCACCATGTGTCCATGTGTCCACTTCCCAATTAGTCACCATGTGTCCACTTATTTCATTTAGTCACCATGTGTCATGTCCCATTTGGGTCACCATGTCCTTCATTGTCCACTTCATTAGGTCACCATGTGTCCAACTTCATTAGGTCACCATGTGTCCACTTCATTAGGTCACCATGTGTCCACTTCATTAGGTCACCATGTGTCCACTTCATTAGGTCACCATGTGTCCACTTCATTAGGTCACCATGTGTCCACTTCATTAGGTCACCATGTGTCCATTTCATTAGGTCACCATGTGTCCACCATTTCATTAGGTCACCATGTGTCCACTTCATTAGGTCACCATTTCATTAGGTCACCATGTGTCCATTTCATTGTCACCATTTCATTAGGTCACCATGTGTCCACTTCATTAGTTCACCATGTGTCCACTTCATTAGTCACCATGTGTCCACTTCATTGGGTCACCATGTGTCCACTTCATTGGGTCACCATGTGTCCACTTCATTAGGTCCCATGTGTCCATTTCATTGGGTCACCATGTGTCCACTTCATTGGGTCACCATGTGTCCACTTCATTAGGTCACCATGTGTCCACTTCATTAGGTCACCATGTGTCCACTTCATTAGGTCACCATGTGTCCACTTCATTAGGTCACCATGTGTCCACTTCATTAGGTCACCATGTGTCCATTTCATTAGGTCACCATGTGTCCATTTCATTAGGTCACCATGTGTCCACTTCATTAGGTCACCATGTGTCCACTTCATTGGGTCACCATGTGTCCACTTCATTGGGTCACCATGTGTCCACTTCATTAGGTCACCATGTGTCCATTTCATTAGGTCACCATGTGTCCACTTCATTAGGTCACCATGTGTCCATTTCATTAGGTCACCATGTGTCCACTTCATTAGGTCACCATGGTGTCCACTTCATTAGGTCACCATGTGTCCACTTCACTAGGTCACCATGGTGTTTATTTCATTTTATTTCTATGAATTTGACTAGATTTTGATTATTGGGGAATGAGATGATTGACTGTAGCTGTGTTTATACACTGATGCTCTAGCTTGTAGTAGTTGATGGAGGCCAGCCAGTGAGAATGGACTAAGTTTGGAATGTTGTGGTTGAGGCATGGCTGGGTCTGACCACCACAAGTACAACATATAGGTTTGTGGTTGGTAAAACTTGTCACTACTGACCATAAGTTGGTGTAGAGTGTGTAGGTGTTTACAAGGCAGTCATGCTGGGCATTGAAATCTGTGTGATGTGTATCTTGTGCAGTCATGTCATGTGCAGTCCTGTGTTGCTGGACTTTGTGTGTGTATTTTGTGCAGTTATGTAGGAGATCATTGTTGCTGAGAGTTGTAGTCAATATGTGTATGTTTGTGTGTTATTGGATATGAGTTGCTACTGAAACTTATATTCAGTTACTAGGGTATGGTCACACCACACAGTCAGAATGTTTGTGTGGATGTTTGTACTTCAGACTTAGTGGTCATTTTTAACTTATGTGACCAGTGACTAGAGGTAGTGATGAGGTTCTTATGTGACCAGTGACTAGAGGTAGTGATGGGGTTCTCATGTGACCAGTGACTAGAGGTAGTGATGGGGTTCTCATATGACCAGTGACTAGAGGTAGTGATGGGGTTCTCATATGACCAGTGACTAGAGGTAGTGATGAGGTTCTCATATGACCAGTGACTAGAGGTAGTGATGAGGTTCTCATATGACCAGTGACTAGAGGAAGTGATGAGGTTCTCATGTGACCAGTGACTAGAGGTAGTGATGGGGTTCTCATGTGACCAGTGACTAGAGGTAGTGATGGGGTTCTCATATGACCAGTGACTAGAGATAGTGATGGGGTTCTCATGTGACCAGTGACTAGAGGTAGTGATGGGGTTCTCATGTGATCAGTGACTAGAGGTAGTGATGGGGTTCTCATGTGACCAATGACTAGAGGTAGTGATGAAGTTCTCATGTGATCAGTGACTAGAGGTAGTGATGGGGTTCTCATGTGACCAGTGACTAGAGGTAGTGATGGGGTTCTCATGTGACCAATGACTAGAGGTAGTGATGAAGTTCTCATGTGACCAGTGACTAGAGGTAGTGATGGGGTTCTCGTGTGACCAGTGACTAGAGATAGTGATGAGGTTCTCATGTGACCAGTGACTAGAGGTAGTGATGGGGTTCTCATATGACCAGTGACTAGAGGTAGTGATGGGGTTCTCATATGACCAGTGACTAGAGGTAGTGATGAGGTTCTCGTGTGACCATTGACTAGAGGTAGTGATGGGGTTCTCATATGACCAGTGACTAGAGGTAGTGATGGGGTTCTCATATGACCAGTGACTAGAGGTAGTGATGGGGTTCTCGTGTGACCATTGACTAGAGGTAGTGATGGGGTTCTCATATGACCAGTGACTAGAGGTAGTGATGATGTTCTCATATGACCAGTGATTAGAGGTAGTGATGAGGTTCTCATGTGACCAGTGACTAGAGGTAGTGATGAAGTTCTCGTGTGACCAGTGACTAGAGGTAGTGATGGGGTTCTCATGTGACCAGTGACTAGAGATAATGATGAGGTTCTCATATGACCAGTGACTAGAGATAGTGATGAGGTTCTCATATGACCAGTGACTAGAGGAAGTGATGGGGTTCTCATGTGACCAGTGACTAGAGGTAGTGATGAGATTCTCATGTGACGAGGTAGTGATTGGGGTTTCTCATGTGACCATGACAGATATAGTGATGGGGGGTCTCATGTGACTAGAGATAGTGATGATGTTCTCAGATGACCATGACTAGAGGTACGATGGGGTTTTCTCGTGTGAACCAGTACTAGAGGGTAGTGATGAGTTCTCATGTTACCAGTGACCCTAGAAGTAGTAATGAGGTTCTCATATGAACCATGACTAGAGGTGTGATGGGGTTCTCATATTACCATGACTAGAGTGTGTGATGTTGGTTTCCTCGTGTGGACCCAGTGGCTTAGGTAAGTGATTGGGTTCTCAATATTGACCAGTGACTCTAGAGGTAGTGATGGGGTTCTCATGTGACCAGTGACTAGAGGTAGTGATGAGGTTCTCGTATGACCAGTGACTAGAGGTAGTGATGGGGTTCTCATATGACCAGTGACTAGAGGTAGTGATGGGGTTCTCATGTGATCAGTGACTAGAGGTAGTGATGAAGTTCTCATGTGACCAGTGACTAGAGGTAGTGATGAAGTTCTCATGTGATCAGTGACTAGAGGTAGTGATGAAGTTCTCATGTGACCAGTGACTAGAGGTAGTGTTGGGGTTCTCATGTGACCAGTGACTAGAGATAGTGATGGGGTTCTCATGTGACTAGAGATAGTGATGAGGTTCTCATATGACCAGTGACTAGAGGTAGTGATGAGGTTCTCATGTGACCAGTGACTAGAGGTAGTGCTGTGTTCTCGTATGACCAGTGCTAGAGGTAGTGATGGGGTTCTCATGTGACCAGTGACTAGAGGTAGTGATGGGGTTCTCATATGACCAGTGACTAGAGGTAGTGATGGGGTTCTCATGTGATCAGTGACTAGAGGTAGTGATGAAGTTCTCATGTGACCAATGACTAGAGGTAGTGATGAAGTTCTCATGTGATCAGTGACTAGAGGTAGTGATGAAGTTCTCATGTGACCAGTGACTAGAGGTAGTGTTGGGGTTCTCATGTGACCAGTGACTAGAGATAGTGATGGGGTTCTCATGTGACTAGAGATAGTGATGAGGTTCTCATATGACCAGTGACTAGAGGAAGTGATGAGGTTCTCATGTGACCAGTGACTAGAGGTAGTGATGGGGTTCTCATGTGACCAGTGACTAGAGATAGTGATGGGGTTCTCATGTGACTAGAGATAGTGATGAGGTTCTCATATGACCAGTGACTAGAGGTAGCGATGGGGTTCTCATGTGACCAGTGACTAGAGGTAGTAATGAGGTTCTCATATGACCAGTGACTAGAGGTAGTGATGGGGTTCTCATATGACCAGTGACTAGAGTAGTGATGGGGTTCTCGTGTGACCAGTGGCTAGAGGTAGTGATGGGGTTCTCATATGACCAGTGACTAGAGGTAGTGATGGGGTTCTCATATGACCAGTGACTAGAGGTAGTGATGGGGTTCTCGTATGACCAGTGACTAGAGGTAGTGATGGGGTTCTCATGTGATCAGTGACTAGAGATAGTGGTGAGGTTCTCGTGTGACCAGTGGATAGAGGTAGTGATGGAGTTCTCATGTGACCAGTGACTAGAGATAGTGATGGGGTTTTCGTGTGACCAGTGACTAGAGGTAGTGATGAAGTTCTCATGTGACCAGTGACTCAGATAGTGATGGGGGTTCTCGTATGACCATGCCTAGAATGTAGTGATGGGTTTCTCATGTTGACCATGACCGAGAGGTAGTGATGGGGTTCTCATGGGACAGGACTAGAGGGAGTGAATGGGGTTCTCATATGAACTCAGTGACTAGAGGTATGATGAGGTTCTCGTGTGACCATTGTACTAGAAGTGTGAGGGGTCTCATATGACCATGACTAGAGGTAGTGATGAGGTTCTCGTGTGACCAGTGACGAGATAGGTAGTGATGTTCTCGTGTGACCAGTGACTAGAGGAAGTGATGGGGTTCTCGTGTGACCAGTGACTATAGGTAGTGATGGGGTTCTCATGTGACCAGTGACTAGAGGTAGTGATGAGGTTCTCGTGTGACCAGTGACTAGAGGTAGTGATGGAGTTCTCATGTGACCAGTGACCAGTGACTAGAGGTAGTGATGGGGTTCTCGTATGACCAGTGACTAGAGGTAGTGATGGGGTTCTCATGTGATCAGTGACTAGAGATAGTGATGAGGTTCTCGTGTGACCAGTGGATAGAGGTAGTGATGAAGTTCTCATGTGACCAGTGACTAGAGATAGTGATGGGGTTCTCGTATGACCAGTGACTAGAGGTAGTGATGGGGTTCTCATGTGACCAGTGACTAGAGGTAGTGATGGGGTTCTCATGTGACCAATGACTAGAGGTAGTGATGGGGTTCTCATGTGACCAGTGACTAGAGGTAGTGATGAGGTTCTCGTATGACCAGTGACTAGAGGTAGTGATGGGGTTCTCATATGACCAGTGACTAAGAGGTAGTGATGGGGTTCTCATATGACCAGTGACTAGAGGTAGTGATGAGGTTCTCGTGTGACCATTGACTAGAGGTAGTGATGGGGTTCTCATATGACCAGTGACTAGAGGTAGTGATGAGGTTCTCATGTGACCAGTGATTAGAGGTAGTGATGAGGTTCTCATGTGACCAGTGACTAGAGGTAGTGATGAGGTTCTCGTGTGACCAGTGACTAGAGGTAGTGATGAAGTTCTCATGTGACCAGTGACTAGAGGTAGTGATGAGGTTCTCGTGTGACCAGTGATTAGAGGTAGTGATGGAGTTCTCATGTGACCAGTGACTAGAGGTAGTGATGAAGTTCTCATGTGACCAGTGACTAGAGGTAGTGATGAGGTTCTCGTGTGACCAGTGACTAGAGGTAGTGATGAAGTTCTCATGTGACCAGTGACTAGAGGTAGTGATGGAGTTCTCATGTGACCAGTGACTAGAGGTAGTGATGAAGTTCTCATGTGACCAGTGACTAGAGGTAGTGATGAAGTTCTCGTGTGACCAGTGACTAGAGGTAGTGATGGAGTTCTCATGTGACCAGTGACTATAGGTAGTGATGAGGTTCTCGTGTGACCAGTGACTAGAGGTAGTGATGGAGTTCTCATGTGACCAGTGACTAGAGGTAGTGATGGGTTTCTCATGTGACCAGTGACTAGAGGTAGTGATGAAGTTCTCATGTGACCAGTGACCAGTGACTAGAGGTAGTGATGGGGTTCTCGTATGACCAGTGACTAGAGGTAGTGATGGGGTTCTCATGTGATCAGTGACTAGAGGTAGTGATGAGGTTCTTATGTGACCAGTGACCAGTGACTAGAGGTAGTGATGGGGTTCTCGTATGACCAGTGACTAGAGGTAGTGATGAGGTTCTTATGTGACCAGTGACTAGAGGTAGTGATGGGGTTTTCATGTGACCAGTGACTAGAGGTCGTCAGTCAATCTGTCGTCAGTCAATCTGTCGTCAGTCAATCTGTCATCAGTCAATGTGCCATCAGTCAATCTGTCAGTCAGTCAATTTGCCGTCAGTCAATCTGTCGTCAGTCAATCTGTCGTCAGTCAATCTGTCGTCAGTCAATCTGTCGTCAGTCAATCTGTCGTCAGTCAATCTGTCGTCAGTCAATCTGTCGTCAGTCAATCTGTCGTCAGTCAATCTGTCGTCAGTCAATCTGTCGTCAGTCAATTTGTCGTCAGTCAATCTGTCATCAGTCAATCTGTCGTCAGTCAATCTGTCGTCAGTCAATCTGTCGTCAGTCAATCTGTCGTCTGTCAATCTGTCGTCAGTCAATCTGTCGTCAGTCAATCTGTCATCAGTCAATCTGTTAGTCAGTCAATCTGTCGTCAGTAAATTTGTCGTCAGTCAATCTGTTAGTCAGTCAATCTGTCATTAGTCAATCTGTCGTCAGTCAATCTGTCGTCAGTCAATCTGTTGTCAGTCAATCTGTCGTCAGTCAATCTGTCGTCAGTCAATCTGTCGTCAGTCAATCTGTCGTCAGTCAATTTGTCGTCAGTCAATCTGTCGTCAGTCAATCTGTCGTCAGTCATCTGTTTTTCGTCGCACTCTTTCGTCATCAATTCTGTCGTCAGTCAATCTGTCGTCAGTCACTCTGTCGTCATCAATCTGTCGTCAGTCATCTGGTCGGTCAGCAATCTGTCTCATTCAATCGTTAGTCAGATCAATCTTCCGTCTTAAATTTGTCGTCATTCACTCGGTTTATTCTGTCAAATCTGTCGGCAGTCATCTGTCGTCAGTAATCTGTCCGTCAGTCAATCTGTCGTCAGTCAATCTGTCGTCAGTCCAATCTGGCGTCATCAATATCTGTCGTCAGTCAATCTGTCGTCAGTCCAATCTGGTGTCAGTCAATCTGTCTTCAGTTAAATTTTGTAGTTCCGTCATCTGTCTTCAGTCAATCTGGTCGTCAGTCAATCTGTCGCAGTCATCGTCGTCAGTCAATCTGTCGGTCAGTCCTCCCTGGTCGTCATTCAATCTTCGTCAGTCAATCTTTCGTCAGTCATCTGTCGTTCAGTCATCTGTCCATCGTCATCTGTTTAGTCAGTCAATCTGTCGTCAGTCATTTGTCGTCAGTCAATCTGTTAGTCGCCAGTCTGTCGTCATCAATCTGTCGTCATCAATCTGTCGTCAGTCATCTGTCGTCAGTCACTCTTGTCTCAGTCCAATCTGTCGTCATCAATCTGTCGTCAGTCAATCTGTCGCAGTCAATCTGTCTGTCGTCAGTCAATCTGTCGTCAGTCCAATCTTCGATCAGTCATTCTGTTAGTCAGATCCATCTGGTCGTCAGTCAATTTGTCGTCATCCATCTGTCGTCAGTCAATCGGTCGTCAGTCATCTGTCGTCAGTCAATCTGTCGTCAGTCAATCTGTCGTCAGTCAATCTGTCGTCAGTCAATTTGTCGTCAGTCAATCTGTCATCAGTCAATCTGTCGTCAGTCAATCTGTCGTCAGTCAATCTGTCGTCAGTCAATCTGTCGTCTGTCAATCTGTCGTCAGTCAATCTGTCGTCAGTCAATCTGTCATCAGTCAATCTGTTAGTCAGTCAATCTGTCGTCAGTAAATTTGTCGTCAGTCAATCTGTTAGTCAGTCAATCTGTCATTAGTCAATCTGTCGTCAGTCAATCTGTCGTCAGTCAATCTGTTGTCAGTCAATCTGTCGTCAGTCAATCTGTCGTCAGTCAATCTGTCGTCAGTCAATCTGTCGTCAGTCAATTTGTCGTCAGTCAATCTGTCGTCAGTCAATCTGTCGTCAGTCAATCTGTCATCAGTCAATCTGTTAGTCAGTCAATCTGTCGTCAGTAAATTTGTCGTCAGTCAATCTGTTAGTCAGTCAATCTGTCGTCAGTCAATCTGTCGTCAGTCAATCTGTCGTCAGTCGATCTGTCGTCAGTCAATCTGTCATCAGTCAATCTGTCGTCAGTCAGTGTGTTGTCAGTCAATCTGTCATCAGTCAGTCAGTCAATCTGTCAGCCTGTCACTGCTGTTGTATTTCAATTAAATGCCACACATTTTTTTTTTTTTAATGACTCGGCTATAGTATTACTACTCTAATTTCATTATTTTTATCCTCATCAGTCAGGATTTTTTTTTTTCTAGTTATACATTGCTGTTGTTGTTAATTATTATTATTAATAATATTATTAGTATTACTACTACTACCGCTGTTATTATTATTATTATATGTAGGTAATAATCCAAGTTGGCCTTCGCTTGTGATGGAGTCTAATTTACCAATGGATCTGGTCATCCGGACTGCTGGGAATGTCATATGTCTACCATTCAGAGATCGTTTTCCATGAGTTGTTCTCTGGGAGCCTTGGGGTTCTCTGCAGTCACTCTACTGTATACATCTTCTATGAGACTGAACTACAAACTAGCTGTACTAGTTGTCATTTCACTGATTTCGTTTCATTCACACTCATATGATCTAGTAGACTTGGTAGCGTGACATGCTACAATTATTTGCAGAAAATCAAAGTTTAAAATGGGTGTATGTTAGCAGTAAGCTTGCTTGGTTCTGTTGTGGTGTGATTGAGGACCTGTTACTAAAACTGATGTATATTATTATTTTTATTCAGTTTTGTTTAAATAAATAAAAGGCAGCAATAGCAAACATGAGTATACTAACTTGGCAAGTGTAAAATCGGAGTAAAGAATATCAGAACCCGTTACACATTGAGGGAATGCTATTGCGACTATGGCCTCTACTTATAGATGCATTAGATCCAATTGCACACATTCCATATCCTGAGATGCATGTACAAAAAGTTGTGCTGTAAGGTATATAATATACCATAGGTAGGAAGGCCATGCAGTTGTTATGCATTCAGTGTGGTGGGTGCTAACTACATAAACCTCATCATTGTACTATTGCATCGCTCATGATGACACTAACATTTGCACAGGACCACAACCTCCACCTATTTTTTAACCTATGGCACATATCTAAATACAAATTGCATAACAATCAGTTCAGACACAAGAAAAATGGTATATAGAGAGACTGCAGTTGCTGTGCAATTAAATTGATACTTGCTTGGGATCATGCTATGGCTCCACCTTACGTAGGAGGAGCCCATGGTCACCATGTAATAAGTATTGTTAGTGTGATAAAGGAAGAACGTGTTCTACTATATATGTAAGGACACGTTTAATCCGCAAGGTCTTGGATTTCGCGCCTCATGCATATTAAATATGCATGATATATTATTATGCATGCATATTAAATATGCATGCATTACTGATTATCTGGAAATCCATTGCACACCCTGCAGCATGACACTAATTGCTCAGCGACCAAGGCCTCCACCTGTGACCTGCACCATCTGCACACCTCCGCAGGACCAGTTGCATAGCGACCAAGGCCTCCACCTGTGATCTGGGCCAAACTGACTTTTGAGAAATAAGTTGCTAATGTATCTAAAAACTACGGGTAGAGTGCACTAGACACTGGTCTATGAATCTGAATGAGATGGTTTGATCTGTATGCATATACATGCATGTAGCAATAGCCAGTGTGCAAGCATTGTTTAGAATAACTAAGGAACAACAACACTGCTGTGATTGCATGTCATTGATCAAAATATCACAATAACACCACCACCTGTCCCCAGTAATGAGGTGTATTCTGTTGCTATCGCCCTCCGTATCCCAGATAAATGTCCATTTGCAGCAGAATAATAAGCAGACAGGACTATTAGGTTCAACACTACCAGCTGATCATACGACTTCCTTTATTTTTTTCAATTCATTTAATACAGACATGCAATAATCACAATCCAACAAAAGATAATCAACAGTAAAATAATCACAAAAAGAAAAAAAAAACAAAGACGTAACGTTCGATAGACATGTCGTACAAACGTCACTTGTACTTAGAGATAGTCTTCATTTACTTCTTGAAATCACTTCATTGTAATCGTTACAGCCTGACAAAAAGAGAAAACATTAATAAAATGCAACAAACACATATATCCCAGTTACATACCTGTAGCTCTTATGAACAAGACAGTGGTGCTTCACATGGCTGTGTTCAAACATCTAGCATAGTACATCCTCCAACACGTGCTCATAGTTCCTCAACTCCACCAATTAGTGTCCATCTAAGAACATGCACACACATCCAAATACAAATTTGTAAATCTCTTGCTGCCGCTAAGCGGTCATGCACACCTGGCAGACCCAGGATGCCTGTGCACTAAGCAGGCACTGTGAGCCATGCAAGCAAAGCTCCTGGAGCCAGGCTAGGAACTCGCAGGAGAATAGGCCTTTCCTCATAGCAAGTGGCGTGGCCACCCAAAGACCCACCTGGACCATTGCTGTTTCATGAGAAAGGCCTTGAATTTGCACCCCAGCAAATGCCAGGTACCCAATCACAGCTGGGTGGACTGGCTGGAGGCATATGGAAAACCAAATGGAAAATTGCCAGAGTGGGGCTTGAACTTGGCCCTGAGCCAAGGACACAACACACACACACACACACACACACCTTGAACCGTGCCACCCTCAAAGGGTGATGCTCCTCTGCTAAGCAGATTGACAGTTGCATAGTGGTTAATCATTTTCTTGGTCTTGTTGTAGCACATCTGTGTCTAGCTATAATCTTGGCCCCTTCTAAATGACCGACTACATCTATTGCAGGTAAAGGGTAAGAGAGTAGGGACACACACACATACACACACACACACAAGTAAGTGGGTTCAATGCAGGATATAACTAGCACTAGTTTCCCATTCACATTTTCCAAGCCACCGACCCAGCCTTCACCAAAAGTGACAGAACTAAAAAAATATTGCATTTTGAATTTATTACAAATGCGCAATAGATGGACAAAAGCTATTCACAGTGGAGCTGTTGTTGGGTGATATCAGTTTATGCTCATGTGCTTCAAATAGCTATGCTAATGTTACGTCTGATATAGCTGTTCTCCAATAAAACTTGTGTAGCCAGAGGGTTGTGAGAGTAGTACTAACCCATGGAGATGAAATGGACATCAGGACCATTATCAACGACCATGAAAATTTTTTTTTTCAGTGATGGTTGCATGAGAAACTAGTAACTTTGTGCGGCCGTATCAAGGCTTTAGCTCACCTAGACAAACTCTTTACCCGCTGCTATACTGGGAAGGGGTCTGGTGGTATTAGTATTCAAAAGGAATGTAATTAGTCCTTTACCAGGATGCTCCATAATTAAAATCTAACTGAACATAAAAGTATCACACTTGGGTTTTTGGCTAAAAGCACATTACTGCCGTATTTAGATATGGCTTTTAGAATTCAGGAAAATGCCAATCATCTATGGAGACTCGGTGTAAGCATTCAAAACCTTTTCCTTACCCTGTTGGTAGTATTATCTCTACCACTTACAAGCCCAAAAATTAGTTATAGATGCAATTCTTTCAACCCTTTCCACTATCTTAATCTTTAGCCACTTTCTCTACTTAAGTTCACAGCCACTCCTCAGTGGTTACTACCAAGTTCTACAAGACTGCAAGTAAGCAGTGGACGTTATTGGGAGGAAGAGAGAGGAGAAGATTTGAATCAGAACTATGTTATAATTATATCACACATTTCCCAGCATAGGGGTAGGTAAAGGCAGGGTTTCATAGAGACTATAGCAATGCTGGGATTCCCCCCCCCCCATCCCATTTCGTTCACCCTCCATACTTTTTCCCTGACAAAACATTTTAAGAAAAAAATTAAAAAGATATATGAAAAACCACAGCCTTACTGTACTGTTAGTTCATTTAAAATAAATACTTCTTTTATAAAGTTGAGGTGCATAATTCATAATAGTTTGTCCTGTTTTCATCTGTCTGACTTCAATATTATCATTTGGCTAAATTAACGCTACAAAATCCCCCACCTGTATAAATCACCTGAGACAAAACCTACCTAAAAATTGTAAATGACGCTTCCAGGTGAGGGGTTTTCCTCTGACGTCTCATGTAAGTTTGCAACGTGTCTTTTACTCCTCGTAGTGCAGCCACGCCCTTTTCTCCCCAGCTTGTAGTAAAGACCCTTTACCAATCATTGTCCGTCATGCGTGGTATAAATTCTCCAGTTTTCGCGTATTTTGTGCGTGGTGGTGGTGTGAGTTGTACGAGGCAGATAATGGTGAAGGTCAGGCTCGACTGAGCCCCCCTGAAGAGAGATGTGATTGAGATGAAGTAAATTTTTAGTGGTAGTGATTTAGTGTGGGTGAACTAGTGTGATCGTAATTTGTGGTGTGCGCTATTTGTATAATGTTTGAGTTTGACTTAGGGTAGCTACAACTTTTTAATGACCATTGATTGAAAATTGTATTAGTATCTTGCAGCAGTAAAGAGAAGCCTCAGCATCATAGATGCAGCCCCCAGAATATATGCTGAATAAATCTGCTGGGATGTTGGTTCAAAATTTTGGCAGTCATTATGTAGTAGTAGACAGTAGCCAGCTACTTCTAAATTGTGAATGCATATTTTATCTGGAACTTGCACGTAGTGATCAGGCAACTGTATAAAACCCTAACCTCAGTCAAGGGTTAAATATTGTGTATTTTATAGATTCACTGCTGACAAACAGGGATAGAGCTGCAGACACAGATTGTATTGCTTGGCATAACATGGGGCAATGTGAGTACTGAGACATTGATAAGGAGTTACTATTGTGTTAAAAGTACTCGATCACATTTTAGCACACATTCATATTTACTCAGTCAGGAGTGTTTGATGACCTTTTATGCATGCAAGCACATGTTTGGGCTATATT